>Ga0256832_1000687_pt1 | contig 22103 bp, 22 predicted proteins | sample 134614metaG_FD_190534 | JGI IMG/M metagenome (GOLD analysis project Ga0256832, IMG submission 190534) | Hydrothermal vent microbial communities from Lau Basin, Pacific Ocean - 134-614 | ecosystem: Environmental > Aquatic > Marine > Hydrothermal vents | place: Pacific Ocean: Lau Basin | collected... | reverse complement strand
CTCGGTTGGCAGTAGCCGGCTAGGGAATGTCTGAAGCGGCGGTGAGAAAACCCAAGTTATCCCATAGTGCACTTACTAAAAATGGCAAAGACTGTGGGAGCGACAATGGCAAAGACTGTGGGAGCGACAATGGCAAAGACTGTGGGAGCGCCTTTCCAGGCGCGATTCACGCCTGGAAAGGCGCTCCCCCACAGGAAATAAGCCTGTAGCAATTATTTTGAGATAATTTATTTAAAGATATGTTCAGAAGGTAAGGGCGTGGCAGCTTGATGGGGTACACAATACACGTTCAGGGTTGATTGGGCAGGCGTAACCGAGGTGTAGTAAGGTGTGCGCGATGTCGACGACCGCTACACCACAACAGCGCACTCAACAGCGATTACAGGAAAACGTCCGTATCGTGCTGGTAGACACCAGCCACGCCGGCAATATCGGCGCCGCGGCGCGGGCCATGAAAAACATGGGGCTGACGCGTTTGTATTTGGTGACGCCCCGGCAGTTTCCCCATGCCGATGCCACGGCGCGTGCCTCGGGGGCGGATGATGTACTGGCGCGGGCCACGGTCTGTGCCAGCCTGGACGAGGCGCTGGTCGGTTGCCGCCTGGTGATGGGCGCCAGTGCGCGCCTGCGTCATCTGTCTGCGCCGGTCCAGGATCCACGCCAGTGTGCGACCCGGATAGTGTCGGAGGTCAGTACTGAGGGGGTGGAATGCGCCCTGGTGTTCGGCCGTGAGCATTCGGGGCTGACCAATGATGAGCTGGGGCGGTGTCATTTTCTGGGTCACATCCCCACCAACGCCGATTACAGTTCGCTGAACCTGGCGGCGGCGGTGCAGGTGTTCGCCTACGAGTTGCGCATGGCCACCCTGGCAGGGTACACACCGGAAACGTCCGCTGAAGGGTCCGAACCCTTGGCCTGCGCCGATGACATGGAACGGTTCTATAGGCATCTGCAGCAGACTCTGGAAACGATCGGATTTCTCGATCCGGCAAATCCGCGTATCATGATGCGTCGCCTGCGGCGCCTGTTCAATCGTGCACGGCCCGAAGAGGTGGAAATGAACATCCTGCGCGGTATCCTGAGCGCCGCGCAAAAACACAAGACGCAATAACATCACATCAACGAGCCATGCTAAGCCATTTTCGAGAAGACATCCGCTGTGTGTTCGACCGTGACCCGGCGGCGCGCACCACCTTTGAGGTGGTGACCACCTATCCTGGTGTGCATGCGCTGATGTTTCATCGTCTGGCGCACAATCTGTGGAATATGGAGTTACGCTGGCTGGCGCGGGTGTTGTCGAGCCTCGGGCGTTGGTTGACGGGCATCGAGATCCATCCCGCCGCCAGGATTGGCCGGCGTTTTTTCATCGACCACGGCATGGGGGTGGTTATCGGCGAGACCGCCGAGATTGGCGACGACTGCACCCTGTATCACGGGGTCACCCTGGGGGGTACCAGTTGGGAGAAGGGCAAGCGTCATCCCACCCTGGAAAACAACGTGGTGGTGGGCGCCGGAGCCAAGGTGCTGGGGCCCATTGTGCTGCGTGAGGGCGCACGGGTGGGTTCCAATGCGGTGGTGGTCAAGGAGGTGCCGGCGGGGGCCACGGTGGTGGGAGTGCCGGGGCGGGTGGTGACGGCCAAGGCCAAGGAGGCCATGAGCAGCACCGAGAAACGCCGCCACGCCACCGCCAGAAAACTGGGCTTCGACGCCTACGGCGCCACCAGCGATGCGCCGGATCCGGTAGCCAATGCCATCAACAGCCTGCTTGACCACGTGCATGTAATGGACAGTAAGATGAACGTCATGTGCGAGTCCATCAAGCGTCTGGATGCGGAATTCAATGATGTGAAGCTGCCTGATCTGGACGACTGCGGTATCGATAGTGACGAGCCCGCCAGTCTGGAAGAGGCCGGGGATTTGTCTGGCGACAAAAAGCCCTCATAAGGCATAGAACTGCCTCTAACTATCAAGAGATTGAGATTGGTCTTTTTCTCCGCTCAAAATCTATCAGGAATATTCTGATACACTTTCGCCAAACTATTACTTGACTAAAGTTGTCGGATATAGATAATGTCTGATCGAAATGATCGGGAATTATTTGCAGATGCTTTGAAGCAGACTGTATTTTTGGCGCCGTGTTGCTCATCGCAGTGTATTCATCTCGGTGACACGCAGATTGACCGGGAAACCCGGCTTCGGTAGGCTTGCCGGCTAATTCCCACGCTTTTACTAAGTTTAACGCTGGCGGCATTGGATCAATACATATATCCTATATGCATATTTTAATTGTCGCAGGGTTTGAAACCACAGAGGTGCAATTATGAGACTGACAACCAAAGGCCGATACGCCGTCACCGCCATGCTGGATCTGGCCCTCAACGCTAAAGACCGGCCCATCACCCTGGCAGATATTTCCCAGCGCCAGGGGATTTCCTTGTCCTATCTGGAACAGTTGTTTTCCCGTTTGCGCAAGCAGGAACTGGTTTCCAGTGCCCGCGGCCCGGGAGGCGGATACCGTTTGAGCCGTGACGCCAACGAGATCAATGTCGCCCAGGTGATCGAGGCGGTGGATGAGAAGGTCACAGTGACCCGTTGTGGGGGCAAAGGTGACTGTCAGGATGGTGAGGCCTGTCTGACCCACAAGCTGTGGTGTTCACTAAGCGACCAGATCCAGGGTTTTCTCACGGGAATTTCCCTGGGTGATCTGGTGGAAGAAGAGCATGTCAAAACGGTGTGTGAACGCCAGTTGAACAACACGCAGGGAGACATGGGTGACACCCAGGAGACGAAAGAGAGCACCCTGCAATCAGCCACCGGCATGTAATGACGGGACCCGGATCAGGCCATGGCCATCTACCTTGATCACAACGCCACTACAGCCCTGGACGCTCGGGTGCTGGATGCCATGCTGCCGTATTTGCGAGATCGTTTCGGTAACGCATCCAGCGGTCATGGTTTTGGCCGTGAGGCCCGCGCGGCAGTGGAATTGGCGCGTGAACAGGTGGCGGCGCTGGTCAACGCCCATCCTTCACAGGTGGTGTTCACCAGTGGTGGCACCGAGGCCAACAATACGGCCCTCAAGGGTTGTGCGGCGCGCCTCTCGCCCGGGCACATCCTGCTCAGCGCCGTAGAGCACAATTCGGTGCGAGCATCGGCCCAGGCCTTGCAGCAGCAGGGCTGGATGCTGGCTGAAATGGCTGTGGAGAGTGACGGGCAGCTGGATATGGACGCGGTGCACGACCTGTTGTCCCGCCTGCCGGCTGACAGTCCACTACTCATGGCCCTGATGCTGGCCAATAACGAGACCGGTATCATTTACGATACCGCCACCGTGGCGGAGCTGGCCCGGGATCACAACGCCATCCTGTTGGTGGATGCAGTGCAGGCGGCCGGCAAGATGACCGTGGATTTTAGAGCCAGCGGTGCACAACTAATGAGTCTCTCGGCCCACAAGCTGTATGGCCCGAAGGGTGTGGGCGCTTTGATCGTCGACAAGGCCGTGGACATGATGCCGCTGTTACATGGTGGTGGTCACGAAAAGGGCCGGCGTGCCGGCAGCGAGAACGTGGCGGCGATTGTTGGTTTTGGCAAGGCAGCGGAGTTGGCGCACGGTGAACTGGCAGCGCGTCGGGCACACATGAAGATGCTGCACCAGTACCTGGAGACACGCCTGGTTTCAGAACTGCCCCAGGCGACGATTTTCGGAGTGGAGGCGGAGCGCTTGTCCAACACCACCTTTTTTGCTCTGCCAGGACTGGATGGCGAGACCTTATTGATCAATCTCGACCAGGCGGGGCTGGCAGTATCCAGCGGCTCGGCCTGCAATACCGGCGAAGTGGAACCCAGCCATGTATTGCTGGCCATGGGGGTTTCACCAGAGTGTGCGCGGGGCGCCATTCGTGTCAGCCTGGGCAAGGATTCTCGCCGCGATGAAATCGACCAGTTTATCGATTGTCTCAAACAACAGGCGCGTAGCCTGCAGCGTTTTGCCTCGCTGGCTTACGCCTAACGAAGAATATGCAACCTGACACTGAAGGTAGATCGAGCAATGACAAGTACCCACAAGCGACCCATCTACATGGACTATGCGGCCACTACTCCGGCCGATCCCCGTGTCGCCAAAAAGATGATGCAGTATCTGACTCCGGACGGCGAGTTCGGCAATCCCGCCTCGCGTTCCCATGCCTACGGCTGGGCGGCCGAGGCGGCGGTGGAAGAGGCGCGCAAGCAGGTGGCCGAGCTGGTCAACGCCAATCCCAAGGAAATCGTCTGGACCTCTGGCGCCACCGAGTCGGACAACCTGGCCATCAAAGGCGCCGCGCACTTCTATCAGAAGAAGGGCAAGCACATCATCACCAGTAAGACCGAACACAAAGCGGTGCTGGACACCTGCCGGCAACTGGAACGGGAAGGCTTCGAGGTGACTTACCTCGATCCCGAACCCACTGGACTTATCGATCTCGACAAGCTGGCCACGGCCATGCGCGACGACACCATCCTGGTGTCCATCATGCACGTCAACAACGAGCTGGGGGTGATTCAGGATATCGCCGCCATCGGCGAGATGACCCGTGAGCGCGGCATCATCTTCCACGTGGACGCCGCACAAAGCGCCGGCAAGGTGGAGATCGACCTGGCCAACCTGAAGGTGGACCTGATGTCCTTCTCCGCGCACAAGATCTACGGCCCCAAGGGACAGGGTGCACTGTACGTGCAGCGTAAACCCCGCGTACGCCTGGAGGCGCAGACCCACGGCGGCGGTCACGAACGCGGCATGCGTTCCGGCACCCTGGCCACCCATCAGATCGTCGGCATGGGTGAGGCCTTCCGCATCGCCAGGGAGGAAATGGCCAGGGACAACGCACACATCAAGGCCCTGCGTGACCGCCTATACAACGGCGTCAAGGATCTCGAAGAGGTGTATGTCAACGGGGATATGGCGCACAGCGTACCGAACATCTTAAATATCAGCTTCAATTACGTGGAGGGCGAATCGCTGATCATGTCCCTCAAGGACCTGGCGGTATCCTCCGGTTCGGCCTGCACTTCGGCCAGCCTGGAACCCTCCTATGTATTGCGCGCCCTGGGACGCAACGATGAGCTGGCACATAGCTCCATCCGCTTCAGCCTTGGCCGCTTTACCACGGAGGCCGAGATCGATTACGCCATCGATCATATTCGCGAGGCGATCGAGAAACTGCGAGCACTGTCGCCGCTGTGGGACATGTACAAGGAAGGCATCGACCTGTCCCAGGTGAAGTGGGCGGCCCATTGATCGGCAAAACGACAAGACGAGCAACTAAATACAGTTATGCAACTGTGAGGTAGGTGAGAAATGGCATACAGCGACAAAGTACTGGATCATTACGAAAACCCCCGCAACGTGGGCACCCTGGAGAAGGACGACCCCTCGGTGGGTACCGGCATGGTGGGTGCCCCCGCCTGCGGCGACGTGATGCGCCTGCAGATCAAGGTCAACGACGAGGGCGTAATCGAGGAAGCCAAGTTCAAGACCTATGGCTGCGGCTCGGCCATCGCCTCCAGCTCCCTGCTCACTGAATGGGTGAAGGGCAAGACCCTGGAAGAGGCGGGACAGATCAAGAATACCGACCTGGCAGAGGAACTGGCCCTGCCGCCGGTGAAAATTCACTGCTCGGTGCTGGCGGAAGATGCCATCAAGGCGGCCATCGAGGATTTTCGCGGCAAGTCCGGCGACAAGAAAGACGATGATTCCGGCAAGGCGGCATAACTATTTTTAGTCATTGAGTACAAGTGTAAAACGATGTCTATTACATTGACCGAAAGCGCCGCGGAGCGTATCCGCGGCTTTCTTGACAACCGCGGCAAGGGCGTGGGTCTGCGTCTGGGCGTGAAGACCAGTGGCTGCTCGGGCATGGCCTATGTCATCGAATTTGCCGACGAGATTGGCAGCGACGATCAGGTGTTCGAAGACAAGGGGGTCAAGGTGCTGGTGGACCCCAAGAGCCTGATCTACCTCGACGGCACCGAACTGGACTATGCCAAGGAAGGGTTGAACGAGGGCTTCAAGTTCAACAATCCCAATGTCAAAGACAGTTGTGGTTGCGGCGAAAGCTTCACGGTTTAAGTATTTCTCTCTTCTTGAGTAGCAACATGTCAGTGGCGGATCTCTCCAGCAATTTCTTTGCCCTGTTCGATTTGCCGGTTTCCTTCGATATCGATCAGCAGGCCCTGGCAGCGCGTTACCGCGAGGCGCAACGCGCCGCGCATCCCGACAAGTTTGCCAATGCCGCCGAGGCCGAGCGCCGTCTGTCGGTGCAGATGGCGGCACGCATCAATGAGGCCTACCGCATACTCAAGGATCCACTGCTGCGTGGACGCTACCTGCTGGAGCTCAAGGGTGTGGAGCTGGATGATACGGACACCGCCTTCGACAGCACCTTTCTTATGGAACAGATGGAGTTACGCGAGCGACTGGCCGAGGTTGAGCGTAGCGCCGACCCGTTGCAGGCCTTGCAGGCCATGGCCCATGAGCTGGCCCGGCAGCAGGATCTCCTGCTGGCGCAACTGGCCGACCTGCTCAAGGCGGAGGATGAACAATCCCTGCAGCAGGCGCGGGAGGTGACCCGCAAGTTGCAGTTTTTCCAGCGGCTCAACGAAGAGGTGGAGGCCCTGGAAGACGAGCTGGCGGCGTAGACTCTTAGGCAAGTCCAACAATATCAATCCGGCAATCAATATTGCCGGGTTAATAATACGGCACATGGATGTGCCGGCATTGGCGTAAGCCAATGTAAGCCCGTGAAATACCAGCAACTTCACAGAGTTGCGCCCGTATTTCGAGTGCGTCCATCAAATAGATCGGGACGACCTGTTTGATGGCCAGGTTAATAGTAGAAATTTGCACCTGCTGGCATAATGCCGGCCCACAAACACACACGTAAACGACAGCTTATGGCGCTTCTTCAAATCAGTGAACCCGGCCAGACCGACGCCCCGCACCAGCACAAGCTGGCGGCGGGCATCGACCTGGGCACCACCAACTCCCTGGTGGCCACGGTGCGCAGCGGCAAGGTGGAGACCCTGCCCGATGCCAAGGGGCAACACCTGCTGCCCTCGGTGGTGCGCTATCTGGCTGCGGGCGCCCCGCAGGTGGGCAGCGGCGCCCGGCAGGCGGCTGTCAGTGACCCGCGCAATACCATCAGCTCGGTAAAGCGGTTCATGGGCCGCGGTCTGGCGGATATCTGCAAGGGCTGTTCCTGCAGCGAATATGATTTCGTGGATAGTGATTCCTCGGTGCCGCGCATTCGCACCGTGGCGGGAGAGGTCAGTCCCGTGGAGGTGTCCGCGGAGATCCTGAAGGAGCTCAAGCGGCGCGCCGAGGAGACCCTGGGCGGCGAACTCACCGGCGTGGTGATCACCGTGCCCGCCTACTTCGACGACGCCCAGCGCCAGGCCACCAAGGACGCCGCGCAACTGGCCGGCCTCAATGTGCTGCGCCTGCTCAACGAGCCCACCGCCGCCGCCGTGGCCTACGGTCTGGATAAGGGCTCGGAGGGCATCCACGTGGTCTACGACCTGGGCGGCGGCACCTTCGATATCTCAATTCTGCGTTTGAATCGCGGCGTGTTCGAGGTGATGTCCACCGCCGGCAACACCGCCCTGGGTGGCGACGATTTCGACCGCGCCATTGGTCAGTGGCTGGCCCACGAGGCCGGCTGGGACCAAGACAGCATCAGCGCCGGCCAGGCCCGGGCCATTCTGCAGGAGGCCTGTCGCGCCAAGGAGGCCCTGTCCGATGCCGAATCCGTGAGCGTGTCCCTCTGCAACGAGGCCGGCGAGGTCTGGCAGGGCGAGCTGAACCGCGACACGCTCTATGCCTTGATCGACCCGCTGATCCAGAAGACCCTGGTCTCCTGCCGCCGCGCCCTGCGCGATGCCGGGGTGACGGTGGAGGAGATCGAGGACGTGGTGATGGTGGGCGGTTCAACGCGTTCGCCGCGGGTGCGCGAACGGGTGGGCGAGTTCTTCCACTGCGAACCCATGGTGGACATCGACCCCGACAAGGTGGTGGCCACCGGCGCGGCCATCCAGGCGGACATCCTGGTGGGCAACAAGCCCGACGACGAGATGCTGCTGCTGGACGTGATCCCCCTGTCCCTGGGCATCGAGACCATGGGCGGCCTGGTGGAAAAGATCATCCCCCGCAACACCACCATCCCCGTGGCCAAGGCCCAGGACTTCACCACCTTCAAGGACGGGCAGACGGCCCTGGCGGTGCACGTGGTGCAGGGCGAGCGGGAACTGGTGAGCGACTGCCGCTCCCTGGCGCGTTTCGAACTGCGCGGCATCCCGCCCATGGCCGCCGGCGCGGCGCGCATCCGCGTCACCTTCCAGGTGGATGCCGACGGACTACTTTCTGTTACCGCGCGGGAACAGCTCTCCGGCGTGGAGAGCACGGTGCAGGTCAAGCCCTCCTTCGGCCTGTCCGACAGCGAGATCGAGGCCATGCTGCGTGATTCCATGAGCCATGCCGAGGAAGACGTGGCGGCGCGCATGTTGCGCGAACAACAGGTGGAGGCGGACCGTATTCTCGAGTCCGTGGAATCCGCCATCGCCGCCGATGGCGAACTGCTCACGGCAGACGAACGCACGGCCATCGACGCGGCGCTGAAAGACTTGCACGAAAAACGCAATGGCACGGATCCGCGGCAGATCAAACAGGCCATCGAGGCGCTGAACAGGGCCAGCACGGATTTCGCTGCGCGGCGTATGGACGCCAGCATCCAGGCGGCCATGACCGGTCACAAGGTCGACGAGTTTTAATGTCCTTCCGGCGCAGTCGGTGGGAGTATTCACCGCTTATTAAGGGTCTCAAAATTGGTTTAACAGACAGCGATGAGTATTCAGTCCCTTAGGAATGCCTGAAGCGGCAGTGAGTGAATGCAAGTTATCCCATAGCGCACTTCTACAATGTCAGATACTGTGGGAGCGCCTTTCCAGGCGCGAATCGCGCCTGGAAAGGCGCTCCCACACGGAGAAATAACCCTGTAGCAGTTATTTTGAGACGATTAATAATTAACGCAAGAGACGCCCATGCCCCAAATCATCTTTTTACCCCATGAGGAAATCTGCCCGGAAGGGGCGGTGATCGAGGCCGACCCCGGCACCACCATCTGTGACGCGGCCCTGGCCAACGACATCGAGATCGAGCACGCCTGCGAAAAATCCTGCGCCTGCACCACCTGCCACGTGATCATCCGCGAGGGCTTTGACTCCCTGGAGGAATCCACGGAGGAAGAGGACGACCTGCTGGACAAGGCCTGGGGCCTGGAGCCGGAATCGCGCTTGAGCTGCCAGGCCAGGGTGGGCGAGCAGGACCTGGTGGTGGAGATTCCCAAGTACACCATCAACATGGTCTCTGAGAACCACTAATACGTTAGCAAGGAGCATAGCCATGAGCCTGAAATGGACCGATACACTGGACATCGCCATCGCCCTGGACGAGGCCCATCCCGACGTGGATCCGCTGCACGTCAATTTCGTGGATCTGCGCAACTGGATCCTGGCCCTGGATGATTTCGACGACGATCCCGAGCACAGCGGAGAGCGCATCCTCGAGGCCGTGCAAATGGCCTGGATCGAGGAGCGGGAATAACAATAAGCTAGGACTGAGGACTGAGGACTGAGGACTGAGGACTGAGGACTGAGGACTGAGGACTGAGGACTGAGTTAAAATCTGATTGCTTAGTCCTTGGCCCTCAGTCCTATTTGTTAAAACGCCGTATCAAACCCCAACAGGAAATAGCCCTCTTTGGTATCGTGACCGAAGCCATCGTTGGGGTTGTTGTCCACTTTTTGCAGATCCGCATTGACTTCAATGATGCCTTTGACATTGCGCATGAAGTAGTAAGATGCGGTGAGCGTAAGCGTGTTGAGATCGATCCCCTGGTAGACCGTGCCGCTGTTGGCCAGGTCATTGGCGTCGGCGTAGCTGTATAACAGCGAGTAGGTCCAACGGTCATCGTGGACATAATCCATGCCGGCGAAGCCGCCGTTCCATTCCACGTTTTGTCCCTGTACGAGAAAATCATCCCAGCGGTTTTGCAGCAGTTGCACGAACCAGAACAGCCGGTCGTTGTGGTTGGCGGACACATCCAGGCCGATGATCTGTTTGTCCGTGTTCCGGGTGTCGGCGGCATTGCGTTGTTCGCCGCTGAGGGCGAACAGGCCCATGCGCACCGGGCCCAGCTCGGTGCCGATGCGGCCGAATACGCTCTTGGCACTGTCGTTGTCGAAGGCGCGGTCAGGGCGGCCAAAACCGGGGCTGTTGACCTTGGCATTGGCCTCGATGCCATTGCCATTGACCACGCCCAGGGCCAGGGACATGGGGCCGGCGTCGGTGTCGAAGGTGACGCCGCGGTCGTAGGTGATGCCGGCCATGCGATAGGGGATGAAATCCTGCACCGTGAGGCGGGTCTCGCGGGGGAACATCAGGTCGGAGATCTGGAACTGGCCCAGCATCATGCCCACGCCGCTGCCGAACAGGTCGTCGTGGGTGATCCAGGCATCCTCCACGATGGTCTCGCCGTTACCGCCCTTTTCGGCGAAGATCGCATAAAAATAATAGCTGATGTGCTCTGATAGCGGCGAGCCGGCCAGCAGCTTGATGAGATAGGGGGCCTGAAAATCGGTGCCGGGGTCGGCGGTGGTGGCGCCGCCGGTCTGTGCCTCGGCTTCGCGGGATTGCACATAGGCCTGGGCGCGAAAGGCCAGCTGGGGGAATTTGGGCAGCATCAGCCGCTCGTCGCCGGTGTCCACGCCGATCTGCTCGCGCCAGTTGGGCAGACGGATATTGTCTGCCAGAAATTGCTCGCCAAAGCGGTTGAGCCGGGGGAAGGCGGCGTGGCAGACCGTGCAGCTCATGCCGTACTGGCGGGCGAAGGCCGGGTTGGCCTGGGCTGTGTGTGTTGCCAGAATGCCCAGCAACAAGAGTATCAGGCCCTTGAGGGTGGCGGTGGCGAGGGTGTTGGCATGCATGGTCTGTCTCCACAATGATGGGCTTGAACCCAAGCATAGACCGTCAAGCTTAAATCAAGCTGAAATATGCCCGATGTGGCGAGAAATTAATGGCCGCAAAACATGAAATCACTGGGGTAAGCTCGCCGAAATCACGTATAATCATCGGTTTGCAAACCTATCGAGAACCATTGGAGTAAACCGAGCATGTCCATCGAAAGAACCTTTTCCATCGTCAAACCAGACGCCGTGGCCAAGAACCACATCGGCGAGATCTACGCCCGCTTCGAGCGGGCCGGTCTGAAGATCATCGCCGCCAAGATGCTGCACCTGACCCGCGAACAGGCGGAGGGTTTTTATGCCGTGCACAAGGAGCGCCCTTTTTTCAACGACCTGGTGGACTTCATGATCTCCGGCCCGGTGATGGTGCAGGTGCTGGAAGGCGAGAATGCCATTGCCAAGAACCGGGAAGTGATGGGCGCCACCAATCCTAAGGAAGCGGATGCCGGCACCATTCGCGCCGACTTCGCCGATTCCATCGACGAGAACGCGGTGCACGGTTCCGATGCCCCGGAAACCGCCGCGGTGGAAATCGCCTATTTCTTTTCCGATATTGAGCTCTGCCCGCGCACGCGCTGATCGCGTGCGCTGTACTCACAGGCCAGAACGATGTCTGACAAGGTCAATCTGCTGAATCTCACCCGGGGTGACATGGAGGCCTTCTTCGCCGATTTGGGGGAGAAGCCCTTTCGCGCCAAGCAGGTGATCCAGTGGCTGCACCAGTACGGTGTGAGTGACTTTGCCGCCATGACCAACCTGAGCAAGGCGCTGCGCGGCAAGCTGGCCGAGGTGGCGGAGATCCGCACCCCCGAGGTGCTGGTGGATCAGGCCTCGGCGGACGGCACCCACAAGTGGCTGCTGAAGCTGGACAAGGGTAACTCCGTGGAGACGGTGTTCATCCCGGAAAAGAACCGCGGCACCCTGTGCATTTCCTCCCAGGTAGGCTGCGCCCTGGAGTGTTCGTTTTGCTCCACCGGGCAGCAGGGCTTCAATCGCAATCTCAGCGTGGCGGAGATCATCGGCCAGGTGTGGGTGGCCAACAAGGCACTGGGCTGGGATCCCCTGGCCAACGGCAAGGAGGAACGCATCATCTCCAATATCGTCTTCATGGGCATGGGCGAACCCTTGCTGAATTTCGACAACACCGTGAAGACCATCGACTTGTTGTTAGACGATTTTGCCTATGGCCTGTCCAAGCGGCGGGTTACGGTGAGCACCTCCGGCGTTGTACCGGCCCTAGGGCGGCTCAAGGAAGTGAGCGACGTGGCCCTGGCCCTGTCCTTGCACGCACCCAACGACGAACTCCGCGACAAGCTGGTGCCCATCAACCAGAAATATCCCCTGCGCGAGGTGCTGGATGCCTGCCGGCATTACATCAGTGGCGACACGCGGCGCAAGGTGACCATCGAGTACGTGATGCTGGACGGGGTCAACGACAGCCCCGCCCATGCCCGCGAGCTGGTGAAGGTGCTCAGGGGGCTGCCCTCCAAGGTAAACCTGATCCCCTTCAACCCTTTCCCCGATACCCAATACCGGCGCTCCACGGATGCGGCCATCGAGCGTTTCCGTGAGGTGTTGATCAAGAACGGGCTGATTACCCTCACCCGGCGCACCCGTGGTGATGACATCGATGCCGCCTGTGGCCAGCTGGTGGGACAGGTCACGGACAAGACCCGGCGCACACAAAACAAACTGGCGGTGGGCTGATGAGGCAGACCAGGTACGGCGCACATAACCACACAACGCTGCTTGGGCGCATCCTTCTCCTGTGCCTGATGGCGATGGTTCTTTGGGGTTGTGCTACTACCAAGGAACTGGAACAGGAAGAAAAGACCCGCTTTCGCATCGCGGATACCAATCTGCGCCTGGGGCTGGGTTATCTGCAGCAGGGACGTGAGGAAGCGGCCCTGGAAAAACTCAAAAAGGCCGTGGACGTCATGCCCGACTATGCCGAGGCCCATAGCAGTATTGCCTTGGCTTACGAGCGTTTGGGACAAAGAGACAAGGCCGGCGAGCACTATCGCCGGGCAGTGGAACTCAAGCCCAAGGACGGGGCAATCCAGAATAATTTTGCGGTATTTCTTTGTGGCCAGGGCGAATATCAGGCGGCGGAAGAACATTTCCTGAAGGCTATCAACAGTCGCAAGTACCGCACTCCGGCTCAGGCAATGGAAAACCTCGGCCGTTGCATGATGCGTGCCGGTGATTTAAAAAAAGCGGAAACCTATTTACGCAAAGCCTTGCAAATCAACCCACGCCTGCCCGGCGCATTGTTGCTGATGGCGCAGATCAGTCTGGAGAAAAAACGGCTATTGTCCGGCCGCGCCTATCTGCAGCGTTACCAGGAAGTGGCGAGGTTGGGCCCGGATGGCCTGTGGTTGGGCATGCAAGTGGAAAAAGGCCTGGGCGACATGGCTGCGGTGCGTGAGTATGAAAATCAGTTGCGCCGCAACTATCCCGATTCCAACGAGATGCGCATGCTGCTGGAAGAGGAAGCCCGCCAGCGTGGAGACGCCGCCGCAAAATAAGCGGGCGATGTGTGGATAATCAACAGTGGACGAAGACGCTACTCAAGACCAACCGCAGGGAAAGGAAGGGACAGCATTGCCTCCAGGTGAGCGTCTGCGTCTGGCCCGCGAGGCGAAAGATTTGAGTGTCGCTGATGTGTCCATACGCCTGAAGCTGGACGAGCACAAGATCAGCGCCTTGGAGCAGGGAGATGTGACCGGCGTGGCCGAGCCGGTTTTTGCAGCAGGTTACTTACGTACCTATGCACGCTTGCTGGAAGTGCCGGAGAGCGAAGTGATGCAAGACTTTGCCGAAGTATTACCGTCACAGGAAACGGCGGTGGCAGGGACGTTGAGCAGTAACGAGGAGCACTACGCCAAGATGGCTGGTGGAGAATCCAGCCAGTTTTCCTTGGGTGAGAAGCGCTCCGGGCCTTCCCCATGGATTATCGCTCTGGCCCTTGCATTGTTTGTTGGTCTGCTTATGTTTTTCTGGCCGACCAACGAGGTAGTGAATGACGGTATACCCGAGTCTGCGAGCCAGCACCAGCCTGGTTTGGATGGGCATGATGTTGCTGCGGAGCAGGGGCGGGAATCCGTTGCTCAGCAGTCCGCGCCACAAGTGACAGAAGAAGGAACGGGCAGTGAGACTAATGCTGACTCAGCTGAACCTGCAATGCTTCACAACGAGATTGCAGAGCCAGAGAAGACGGACTTGCCCGCAACTCAAACGAGTGAAGCGCCCGTAACCACCTTCGAGGCCCTGGGCATGGGCATGCAATCGGAGCTGGCCCTAACATTCAATAGTGATTCGTGGGTGGAGGTGTGGGATGCCCGTGGTGAGCGCCTGGTCTATCGCCTGGGCAAGGCCGGTAGCCGGCGGGTGGTAAGGGGGGTGGCACCCTTCACGGTGCAACTGGGTTATGTGCCAGGAGTGGAGATCAGTTACAACGGTTCACCTTATGATTTGTCAAAGTTTGCCAAACGTCGTTCCGTGCGTCTGAGCATCGGCGAGGTCGGCGACCGCATGGGCGGCGGTTGATGAGTGAAGCACTGTTATTAAACGTCTCAAAGATATTTCAACCAATGTTGGCTGTTGTGGCGGAAGGCTTGTGGCAATGACTTGTGGCAATGAATAGTGTGGGAGGGCCTTTCCAGGCGCGATTCGCCCCTGGAAAGGCCCTCCCACACGGGGAAATAATCCTGTAGCCATTATTTTGAGACGATAAACACGTTTTAAACAGTAATGATCGAGAAACCATGATCGAGAAACCAGAATACCAACGCATCAAACGCCGCCAGTCACGACAGATCCACGTCGGCAATGTACCGGTGGGCGGCGACGCGCCGGTAACGGTGCAGAGCATGACCAATACCGAGACCACCGACGTGGACGCCACCGTGGCGCAGATCGCCGCGCTGGAAAACGCCGGCGTGGACATCGTGCGCGTCTCCGTGCCGTCCATGGAGGCCGCCGAGGCCTTTGGCGAGATCAAGCGCCGGGTCAACGTGCCGCTGATCAGCGACATCCATTTTGATTACAAGATTGCTTTGCGGGTGGCGGAACTGGGCGTGGACTGCCTGCGCATCAACCCCGGCAACATCGGTCGCGAGGACCGGGTGCGCGCCGTGGTGTCTGCGGCACGGGACAACGACATCCCCATTCGCATCGGCGTCAACGCCGGCTCCCTGGAAAAGGACCTGCAGAAAAAATACGGTGAACCCACTCCGGAGGCGCTGGTGGAATCGGCCCTGCGTCACATCGACATGCTGGACAACCTGGACTTTCAGGAATACAAGGTGAGCCTCAAGGCCTCGGACGTGTTCATGACTGTGGCCGCCTACCGCCTGCTGGCCCGGCAGATCGAACAGCCCCTGCATCTGGGGATTACCGAGGCGGGGGGCGTGCGCTCTGGCGCGGTGAAGTCCGCCATCGGTCTGGGCATGTTGCTGGCCGAGGGCATCGGCGACACCATTCGCGTGTCCCTGGCGGCGGATCCGGTGCAGGAAGTCAAAGTGGGCTTCGATATTTTGAAGAGCCTGCACGTGCGCAGCAAGGGCATCAATCTCATCGCCTGCCCCTCGTGCTCGCGCCAGCAGTTCGACGTGGTCTCCACGGTGAACGCCCTGGAGGAACGCCTGGAAGACATCCTCGAACCCATGGACGTGGCGGTGATCGGCTGCGTGGTCAACGGCCCCGGCGAGGCGCGGGAGGCGGACATCGGCCTCACCGGCGGCGAGCCCAACCTGTTGTACATCGGCGGCAAGCCGGATCACAAGGTGAGCGATGAACAACTGCTGGACGAACTGGAACGGGCGGTGCGCGCCGAGGTGCAGCGCCGCCAGGACAATCCCGAGGCGTTCAACAACATCACGCTTGAGCAGTCTGCACAGTAAACAATAACAATCGTAGAGAAGCACATGGCCCAACCCATCATCCAAGCCATCCGCGGCATGAACGACGTGCTGCCGGAAGACAGCGCCTACTGGCAGACCCTGGAGTCCACCCTGCGCGAGCTGCTGGCCCGCTATGGCTACCAGGAGATCCGTTTTCCCGTGGTGGAAAAGACCGAGCTGTTCAAGCGTTCCATCGGCGAGGTCACCGACATCGTGGAAAAGGAGATGTACACCTTCGAGGATCGTAATGGCGATCAATTGAGCCTGCGCCCGGAGGGCACCGCCCCCTGCGTGCGCGCCGCCATCCAGCACGGTCTGTTGCACAATCAGGTACAACGTCTCTGGTACCTGGGGCCCATGTTTCGCCACGAGCGTCCGCAGAAGGGCCGTTATCGGCAGTTTCATCAGATGGGCGTGGAAACCTTCGGTATGGCCGGGCCGGATCTGGATGCGGAACTGATTCTGATGACCGCGCGCCTGTGGCGTCAACTGGGTCTGTCTAACCTGGAGTTGCAACTCAACTCCCTGGGCACCCGCGAGTCCCGCGCCGAATACCGCAAGGAGCTGGTGGCCTACTTTGAGCAACACCGGGATGCGCTGGACGAAGACAGCCTGCGCCGCCTGCAGAGTAATCCGCTGCGCATCCTCGACACCAAGAACCCGGCCATGCAAGACGTGGTGGCCGGCGCGCCCAAGCTCATGGCCCATCTCGACGACGCCTCCCGTGAACATTTCGAGACCCTCTGTGGTCTGTTGGATGACGCGGGCATCGCCTACCGGGTGAACCCCTGCCTGGTGCGCGGCCTGGACTATTACAGTCGCACGGTGTTCGAATGGGTCACGGATCAACTGGGCGCCCAGGGCACGGTCTGCGCCGGGGGGCGCTTCGACACCCTGGTGGAGCAACTGGGTGGCAGGCCCACGCCCTCGGCCGGCTTTGCCATCGGTCTGGAACGCCTGCTGGAACTGGTGCGCGACAATCTGCAACCGGACACCGCGCCCCATGCCTACCTGGTGTTGGTGGGCGAGGCCGCACAACAACGCGGCCTGCTGCTGGCCGAACAACTGCGCGATGCCCTGCCGGCGCTGCGCATCATGAGTCATTGCGGCGGCGGCAGTTTCAAGAGCCAGTTCAAAAAGGCCGACAAGAGCGGCGCGCGGCTGGCCCTGATACTGGGCGAGGACGAAGTGGCGCAGGATACCGTGAGCGCCAAGTTCCTGCGCGGTGACGCCGGGCAGGGGCAGGAGACCCTGACCCAGGAGGCCTTGCCAGCGTGGCTGGCGGATAAACTGGGTGTGTGATTTCAATTGATAGTTATTGTGGTGAATTGCCTGTGGCAATCAACAAAGTAGGAGCGCCTTTCCAGGCGCGAATCGCGGCTAAAACCCGCTCCCACTGGAAGATGATGACGACTAATACTTCGCGCTAAGTCATAAAAATACCGGCATTCCGGCGATGGGCGGAATGACGGAACCGAGAGTAAGCTAAATTGGCGCTGTGCCGCCGGGAAAACAAACGGAGAAAACCGTGGACGTATACACAACGGAAGAACAACAGGTTGAGGCCATCAAAAAGTGGTGGCACGAAAACAAATGGTCGGTGATCGGTGGTGTGATCATTGGCGTGGGCGCCTTGTGGGGCGGCCGCGCCTGGCTGGACAATCAGCATCGCTACGCCGAGGCGGCCTCGGCCCGTTATCAGTTGATGCTGGAGCAGGTGTCCCAGGGCAAGAACGAGGATGCGGCACAACAGGGTTCGCTATTGCTGGGCCAGTTTGCGGATACACCCTATGCCTCCCTGGCGGCGCTGACCATGGCCAAGATCAAGGTGGAGGCGGGGGAGCCGGATGCCGCCACGGCCCATTTACGCTGGGCGCAGGATAATACAAAAGATGAGGCGGTGCGCCATGAGGCCCGTCTGCGCCTGGCCAAACTGATGCTCGCCCAGGGCAAGCACGATGACGCCCTGGCCCTGTTGAATGGCGTGGATGCGGGTGTGTATGAATCCACCTATGAACAGTTGAAGGGGGATGTCTTTGTGGCCAAAGGACAGACCGCCGCTGCACGCACGGCTTACGAGCGCGCCCTGGCCGCCGCCTTGCCCGAGGAGCGTGGTCGCAAATCTCTGCAAATGAAGCTGGACGACCTGGGTGAGCCGGCCGCGGGTGGGCAGTCCTGAACATGAACTCTGTTGTTTCCCGTTGTCTGCGCCGCAATGGTTTCCTGATGTCGCTGCTTGGTGCCAGCCTGTTGCTGGTGGCCTGTGGTTCGTCGCCCAAGGATTATGCCGATGCCGCGCCCCTGGCGAGCATCACGCCGCGGATGGCTTTCAAGCCCCTGTGGGCCCGCGCCACGGGCGAGGTGCCGGACTATGCCCATACCCAGTTGCCCATTACGGGTGATGGTCGGGGGGTGTACGTGGCCAGTCGCCAAGGGGAGGTGATGGCCTTCGATGCGCAGACCGGCAAGCGGCTGTGGCGCAGTGATCTTGGCGAGGCCCTCACCGGCGGACCCGGTGTGGGCGAGCAGCTGCTGTTCGTGGCCACCCGGGAGGCAGAGCTGGTGGCCCTGGACAAAACCACTGGAATTGAGCGCTGGCGGCAGCGCATCAGTAGCGAAATGCTCGCCACACCGGTGGTGGCCGGTGAGCTTGTGGTGACGCAGACCATCGATGGTCGACTGGCCGCTTATCGAGCAAGGGATGGCAAAAAGCGCTGGGACTATGGTCGCAGCACCCCCAAGCTGACCCTGCGCGGCACCAGCACTCCACTGATAGTGGGAGATTCGGTACTGGCCGGTTTTGCCGACGGTCATCTGCTGAAACTCAACCTGATCACGGGGGAATTGCTGTGGGAGGCCACCATTGCCGTACCTCATGGACGCACGGAGCTGGAACGTCTGGTGGATATCGACGGTCTGTTCAGCGTGGCCGACGATGTGGTCTACGTGAGCAGCTATCAGGGACGAGTGGCGGCGGTGTCCATTGCCGACGGGAATATTCTCTGGGCGCGGGATATGTCCTCCTACACGGGGTTGACGGTCAACGCCCAGCACGTCTTCATCACGGACGCCAGCAGCAGGGTGTGGGCCCTGGATGCCCGCACTGGCGCCACCCTGTGGCGGCAGGACGGCCTGGCCCGGCGGGAGCTCACGGCGCCGGCGGTGCTGGGCGATGTGGTGGTGGTAGCCGATTTTGCCGGCTTCGTGCATGGGCTGTCCCGGGAAGACGGGGCCTTCGTGGCACGGGAGAACCTGGACAAGGCCTGGTCCGAGCTGGTCTACGTGTGGGATGATGATGTGCTGGAGGATGTCTTCCGCACCGTGAGCGTGCCCCCCAGGGTGATCGATGACACCCTGTTTGTGCGCGACAACCTTGGCGCCTTGCTGGCCCTGCGCCTAGCAGAATAAGTTTCACAAAGCCTCCCCCATCCCCATGAAACCCGTTATCGCACTCGTCGGCCGTCCCAATGTGGGCAAGTCCACCCTGTTCAATTGTCTGACGCGCTCCCGTGACGCCCTGGTGGCGGATCAGCCCGGGTTGACCCGCGACCGCAAATACGGTGAGGGCCGCGTCGGCGATTATCCCTACCTGGTGGTGGACACCGGCGGCCTCAGCGGCGAGAAGGAGGGTATCGACAGCCTCATGGCCGAGCAGGTCTGGCTGGCGGTGGAAGAGGCCGATGTCATCCTGTTCCTGGTGGACGCCCGCGACGGCCTGGTGGCCGGCGACCTGGAGATCGCCAAACGCCTGCGTTCGGTGAACAAGTCCGTGCACCTGGTGGTGAACAAGATCGATGGCGCCGATCTGGCGGTGGTGACGGCCGACTTCTACCAGTTAGGCCTGGGCGAGCCCCTGGGAATCACCGCCAGCCAGGGCGGCGGGGTGCGCGACCTCATGGCGGAGATCCTCCCCGAGCTGCCCGAAGAGGCGGTGGAAGAGGAGAACGAAGAAGACCTGGGCATCAAGATCGCCATCGTCGGCAAGCCCAATGTGGGCAAGTCCACGCTCATCAACCGCATCCTCGGTGAGGAACGGGTGCTGGCCTATGACATGCCCGGCACCACCCGCGACAGCATCTTCGTGCCCTTCGAGCGCCGTGGCCAGAAATACACCTTCATCGACACCGCTGGCGTGAGGCGGCGCAAGAAGGTCCACGACAAACTGGAGAAGTTCAGCGTCATCAAGGCCCTGCAGGCCATCGAGCGGGCCCATGTGGTGGTGCTGGTGATCGACGCCCACGAGGGCATCAGTGATCAGGATGCCCACCTGCTGGGTTTCGTGCTGGATGAGGGGCGGGCCCTGGTGATCGCCGTCAACAAGTGGGATGGGCTGGCCCCGGACGAACGCCAGCGGGTGAAATACGAGCTGGAACGCAAGCTGCAGTTCGTGGACTTTGCCAAGCTGTTCTTCATCTCCGCCCTGCATGGCACCGGCGTGGGGGACTTGTTCAAACCCATCCACAAGGCCTATGTTTCGGCCACCCGGCATTTTTCCACCCCGGAGCTGACGCGCATCCTGGAGCGGGCGGTGGAGAATCATCAGCCGCCACTGGTGCGCGGCCGACGCATCAAGCTGCGCTACGCCCATCAGGGAGGACGCAACCCGCCCACCATTGTGATCCACGGCAACCAGACCAAGGACGTGCCTGATGCCTACCGGCGTTATTTGCAGAATTGTTTTCGCAAGGCGTTGAAGCTGGAGGGCACGCCGGTGCGCATCGAGTTCAAGACCGGCGTCAATCCCTTTGAAGGGCGCAAGAACAAGCTCACCAAGCGGCAGGTGGACAAACGCCAGCGCCTGAAAAAATTCGTCAAGCGCCGGCGTTAAAGCGATGTTATTAAGGGTCTCAAAGTTGGTTTAACAGACATCGGTGAGGATTTGCCTCCCTGGGGATGCCTGAAGCGACAGTGAGCGAAGGTAAGTTATCACATAGCGCACTTATACAATGACAATGCCATATACGGTGGGAGGGCCTTTCCAGGTGCGAATCGCGCCTGGAAAGGCCCTCCCACACGGGGAAATGTGAATATGTTCCGAGGTTAAAACCTGAGTCCTCACCTCAGTCTTGGGAGCACCCACGGGGCATAAAAGTGGGCAATCGGCCGTACAGGCCGATCAATCCGGCTCTTAGCCGTAACACGAAGCCACCGCTTTGGCTGGTGGAGTTTTCACAATCGCTGCTCAGTGATGGGCCGGCATCACCGGGCCCAACGAAGGGCGTAACGACAACAGCGGTGGGGTTTGTTCCGGCGGCTTGAAGGGTAACTGCTCGGGCACCTCGTGATAGCGTCCCGAGGTCATGGCCATCCACACCAGTCCCGCCAGGGAATTGACCCCAAGCTTGCGCATGATATGCGCACGATGGGTTTCGATGGTCTTGGTGCTGAGATTCATTTCGTGGGCGATAACCTTGTTGGCCTTGCCCTGAATCAACAGCCGCAGCACTTCTTCTTCGCGGCGTGACAACTGATCGAGATATTGCAGCACGCTTTGTCGCCATTGCTCATCGAGACGGTTGCGGCGGTCATGTTCCAGTGCATGTTGAATGCTGTCGAGCAGGGTTTGATCATCGAAGGGTTTTTCCAGGAAGTCGATGGCGCCGGCCTTGAGGGTGCGCACCGCCATGGCCACCGTGCTGTGCCCGGAAACAAAGATGATCGGTGTCTTGATACCCTGTCGTTGCAGGTATTCCTGTAGTTCCAGGCCACTGAACTGGGGCAGGCGAACGTCCAGCACCAGGCAACCGGGTTGTTGGGGGTCATAGTTGTCGAGAAAGGACTGCACATTGTCGTAAGCCTGAGTGTGTATGTCCATGGACTCCACCAAGGTTTGTAATGCATTACGTACGGCGTCATCGTCATCGACGATAAACACGGTGGGTTGTTTGGCGATTTCAATTGCGAAGTTGGGTACGGATTGTTTAGTCACAATAGATAGTTCCTTCTTCTGTTGCGGATGCAGAAGCACTGCGTGGATATGTTGACGATGCACCCTGCGTGGCACGGAGTCAATGCCCTTGAAGCAGATGGTGAATGTCTCGTTGTTATTTGTTGACTGCGTCACACATCTTTAATGTGTTTGATAGGGGATCTGTAAATCCCCCGCCTTTAGGCGGCATCGTTGCTTTTACACCCTCTCCCCTT
>Ga0256832_1000686_pt1 | contig 22105 bp, 18 predicted proteins | sample 134614metaG_FD_190534 | JGI IMG/M metagenome (GOLD analysis project Ga0256832, IMG submission 190534) | Hydrothermal vent microbial communities from Lau Basin, Pacific Ocean - 134-614 | ecosystem: Environmental > Aquatic > Marine > Hydrothermal vents | place: Pacific Ocean: Lau Basin | collected... | reverse complement strand
GCCAGAACGGCGAGAACAACTGCCTGCTGCTGAGCCCCGAGCGGCTCCTGGCGCATGTGGGCGGCGGCCCGCTGAATCCTCAATAAAAACAGGGCAAGGTCGATACAGGTTTTCCCCGCCCACGAAAGGGAAACCATGCACGCGACCTGGCACCTGGGAATCAACCTCGGCCACGACCGTTCCTGCGCCCTGATCCGAGACGGCGAAATCGTCGTCGCCATCCAGCAAGAACGCCTGGACCGGCAGAAATACAGCCTCGGCCTGAGCCTCCAGGCCCCCGAGGACCCCCACCTCGTCCAACCCCCCTGGGAGGCGGTGCGCTACTGCCTGGAGAGTGCGGGCATCGCCCTGGAGGATGTGGCCTCCATCACCGCCAACCTCCCCGGCGAGGACACCGGCCCGGAAGTCCTCGCCCGCCAGCTGCCCCCCGGCCTGGAGGGGCGCATCCGGCGCCTGCCCAGCCACCACCTGGCCCATGCCTACAGCGCCTACTGGCCCTCCGGATTCGACGAGGCCTTGGTGCTGGTGGCCGACGGCAGTGGCAGCACCGAGGACGGCCTCACCGAGTCCTACAGCCTGTACCTGGGGCAGGGCGAGCGCCTGATCCCCATCCACCGGGAGCGCGTCCCCGCCCACCTGGCCGACTACTGCACCCTCGGCCTGCTCTACGAAGAGGTCACCCGCCGTGCCGGCTTCGCCACCCGCATCGGCGGCACGAGCCTGCCCGAGGCGGGCAAGCTCATGGGGCTGGCCGCCTATGGCGGGCCGCAGGAACGCTGGCCGCGCTGGATCCACACCCGCCCCGGCAGCTACTCGCTGGACATCCCCGCCTACGACGTCTTCCTCGCCCTGGCGGCGTTGGAGAAGCACTACGACGACGGCGCGGGCAAGCCCTACCTGCGCCCCTATCTGGTGGACCTGGCCTGGAAGATCCAGCACGAGCTGGAAGCGGCCCTGCGCCACCTGGTCGCCCTGGGCCTGGCCGAGACCGGCGCGCGGCGCCTGTGCCTGGCGGGGGGCGTGGCCCTGAACTCGGTGGCCAACTACAAACTCTTTTGCGACCTGGACCTGGAAGACATCTTCATCTTCCCCGCCGCCGGCGACGCCGGCATCGCCGCCGGGGCCGCCCTCTGGGCCTACGCCGAGGACGGCGGCCGGCGCCGGCCGGTGTTGCGACGCGCCACCCTCGGTCGCCGCTATGACGAGGCGCGCATCGAGGCCGCATTGGCGCGTCACGCCGAGCGCATCGAAGTCCAGCGCCTTTCGCCGGACGAGGCCCTGCAGCGCACCGCCGAGGCCCTCGCCCGCGGACACGTGGTGGCCCGTTTCGAGGGCGGCGCCGAATTCGGCCCCCGCGCCCTCGGCCACCGCTCCATCCTCGCCGATCCGGCCCTGCCGGGGATGAAGGCCATCATCAACGCGCGGGTGAAATTCCGCGAGGCCTTCCGCCCCTTCGCCCCGGTCGTCCCCCGGGAGGCCATGGGCGAGGTCTTCGAGCGCGACGTGCCCGCCCCCTTCATGCTCCTGGTGGCCCCCATCCGCCCCGAGGTGCGCGAACGCATCCCGGCGGTGAGCCATGCCGACGGCACCGGCCGGGTGCAGACGGTGACCGCCGGGGACAACCCCTTCTTCCACGCCCTCTGCCACCGCCTGGTGGCGGTGCGCGGCGGCCTGCCGGTGCTCCTCAACACCAGTTTCAACGTCGCCGGCCAGCCCATCGTCGAGACTCCCGAGGAGGCCATCGAGACCTTCCTCTCCACCGACCTGGACTACCTCCTCCTGGAGGACCGCTGGATCGCCAAGCGTGGCGTGCCGGTGGCCGACTACGAGACGCACCTGGCCAGGGTGAAGGACGAGCCCTTGCCCCAGGGCCTGCCCCCCGGCGCCGAATTCCCCGGGGACCTGCTGGAGGCCCTGGACGAGGCCCTCTTCCACGGCCGCCGCGACAAGCTCCCCTGGAGCGACGACGAGCTGGCGGCGCTGGCCCGCCACGGCGCCCGCCTGCGCGAACTCAGCCACACCGCCCGCCCCCTGCCCCACGGCCTCGAACCCCGCACCCGCCTGCCCAACGGGCGCCTGCTCCTGCCCAACCCCCTGGGCGCGAGCCGGCTGCGCACCCCGGCGGGGGACGAGGCCCTCGACTGGCCCGAGGTGGAATGGCTGTGGGCGGCGCTGGACGAGGGGGGTGCGGCGCCCGAGGCCGTGCGCCGCGCCCAGGGGCTCACCCCGCGCGAGGCGCAACAATGCCTGGCCGAGGCCCGCCGGCGCCTGGGGCTGGCCCGCGTCGGCGCCGACCCCGTGGACGCCCCCCTGCCGAGCGCCGGCGGTCCCACCCTGGCCCCCTTCGAAGACCCGGACTACCGCCTGCCCCGGGCCCTCGCCGCCCTCCACCGGCGCCTCCGCGAGCACGGTTACGAAGAAGGGGCCATCGCCCGCCGCCTGGAGTTGCCCTCCCTGCAACGCCTGGAACCCACCCGCCTCCACTACGCCCACCGCTACCAACTGGGTGATGACCCCCTGGACGACCTCATCCGCCTGTTCCAGTTGCGGATCGCCCTCCCCGAGGCGCGCCTGCGCCAGATCCTGGGGGCGGACAACCTCCTCACTCTCGTCCGCCTCGGCCTGGTGCACAAGCGCGGCGATGCCTGGGCGGCGGCGGTGGACCTCTTCCCCATCGACGGCCTTCTCATCGCCACCGACCACCGCTATTTCATCCGCGCCGACGACACCCTCGACGAGGAACCGGTCATGTACCTGGGCCTGGACAGCGTCGGCCTCGTGCACGCCGCCCCGCGGCGGGTGGAGGAGGACGTCCTCGACCTGTGCACCGGCTCCGGCGTCCAGGCCCTGGCCGCCGCCCGCCACGCCCGCCGGGTGATCGGCGTGGACCTCAACCCCCGCGCCGTGCGCTTCGCCCGCTTCAACGCCCAGCTGAACGGCATCGACAACGCCGAGTTCCGCCTCGGCGACCTCTACCGGGCGGTGCCCGGCCTGTCGTTCGACCGCATCCTCGCCAACCCGCCCTTCGTCCCCAGCCCCGACGACGGCCTGCGCTTCCGTGACGGCGGCAGCGGCGGCGAATCGGTGCTGGCGCGCATCGTCACCGGCGCCGGGCCACGGCTGCGCCCCGGCGGCCGGCTGCACATCGTCACCGACCTGGCCGACCCCGACCGCTACCCCGAGAAACTGCGCCGCTGGTGGCAGGGCGGCCCCGCCGACGCCCTCATGCTCAGCACCGCCCCCCGCGACGCCGCCCTGTTCGCCATCCCCCACGTGCACGCCCCCTTCGGCCAGTCGCTGGCCGAGTACGAGCGCGAACTGGAACGCTGGGTGGACAACTTCCACGCCGCCGGCCTGGAGGCGGTGGACTTCGGCTACCTGTTCATCCACCGGCGCGAGGCGGGCGGGCTGCGACTTCGGCGGCGGGTGATCAACAGTCCGGAGCGCCCCATGCACCGGCGGGTCGCCGACCACTTCCGCCAGCGCCGGCGCCTGGACGCCGTGCGCGCCGGCGCGCAGGACTGGATCCTGCAGGTGGAACCGGCCCTCCATGCCCTGCGCGAGAACACCCCCGAGGGCAGCCGCTTCGAACTCACCGTGCCCGACGACCCCTGGTTCACCCGTTACCGCCTGGGGCCCGAGGACGCCCGCCGCCTGGACCGCCTCGCCCGCGCCTCGCGGCCCGCCCACCGGGCCCTGGCGGAATGGGGCGAGGACTGGCTGGACACCATGCTCACCCGCGGCCTGGTGCGGCTGGAGCGGGAGGCCGCGCCGCCGCGCAGCCTGTTCGGCCTCGGCGCCGCCCCCATCCCCATGGAGAGCCCGCCCCAGGAGGCCCCCACCCGCGAGCTGCCCACCAAGACCACGCCCACCTGCCTGTCGTCCTACCTGCGGCGCTAAAACCGCAGCCGCCCCGCGGTAAATTTCCCCGCCCGACGGGCGATAGATGTGTAGGACAACGCTTACAACCACAGGAGGATGGACATGGATCCCGCCCGCACCGCCCTGGTCCTCATCGGCTATCAGAACGACTATTTCGCCCCCGACGGCATACTCCACGGGGTCTTCGAAGACCCGGACTGGGTCCGCCAGGTGAAGGAGAACACCCTGGAACTGCTGGCCGCCCTGCGCGGCACCCCCGTGTCCGTGTTCTCCACCCCCATCTGCTTCACCCCCGACTACAACGAGCTGGACGACCCGGTGGGCATCCTCAAGACCATCAAGGAGGTGGGCGCCTTCCAGGCCGGCCAGAGCGGCTCCGAGACGATCCCCGAATTCGCCGCCTACGCCGATACCATCCAGGAGGTGCCCGGCAAGCGCGGCCTCAACGCCTTCTCCAACACCGAACTGGCCGAGCGCTTCCGTGAACGGGGCATCGAGGACGTGGTCATCGCCGGCGCCGTGACCACCGTGTGCGTGGACTCCACCGCCCGCGCCGCCACCGAGATGGGTTACCGGGTGGCCATCCTCTGCGACTGCACCCTGGCGCGCGAACGCTTCGAGCAGGACTTCTACTGCGAGAAGATCTTCCCCATCTACGCGCGGGTGCTGGACCGCCACCGGCTCCTCCAGGAACTGGGCATGGAGCAGGCCGCTTGAGTCAGGGACCGCAGCCCTCCGAGCTGGAACTCCAGATCCAGCAGAAACTGCTGGCGGAACTCACCGCCGCCGAGCGCCGCTACCGCAACCTGGTGGAACGCCTCCAGGACGTGGTCATCGAATGCGACCACAACGGGCGCATCCGCTACCTCAACCAGGCCTGGGAACGGGCCCTGGGCTATCCGGTGAAGGCCTGCCTGGGGTGCCCACTGGAGGACTTCCTCTACGGCGACGACACGGCGCGCGAGATCGACCTCTTCCGGGAGGAGGCCCACAGCGAGATCCGCCTGCGCCACCGGGACGGCCACCCGGTGTGGTTCGAGCTCACCCTCACCCGCGCCGGCGACACCCGCGTGGGTCTGCTCTACCACATCGACCGGCGCAAGGAGACGGAGCAGGCCCTGGAACGGGCCCGTGACGAGGCCCTGAAGGCGGCCCGCCTGCGCAGCGAGTTCCTCGCCAACATGAGCCACGAGATCCGCACCCCCCTGCACGGCCTCATGGGGATGCTGGACCTGGTGCTGGCGGGGGAACTCCCCGAGCCCCTGCGCGACTACGCCCGCACCGCGCGCGAATCGGCCCGCCACCTCCTCGCCCTGCTCAACGACATCCTCGACCTCTCGCGCCTGGAGGCCGGCGCCATGCCCCTGGAAGAGGCGCCGGTGGACGTGGCCTCGGTGGTGCGCTCCTGCGCCGCCCTCATGGCCGCCCAGGCGCGCGACAAGGGCCTGGATCTGCGCATCGACCTGGACCCGGCCCTGCCCGCCACCGTCCTCGGGGACGAGGCGCGCCTGCGCCAAGTGCTGTTCAACCTCCTCTCCAACGCGGTGAAATTCACCGAGCGGGGGGAGGTGGCGGTGGGCGCCCGGCGGGAGGAGGGCGAACTCGTCCTGTGGGTGCGCGACACCGGCATCGGCATCCCCCCGGAGCGCCTGGAGGCGGTCTTCGACGCCTTCACCCAGGGGGACGGCTCCATCACCCGCCGCTACGGCGGCACCGGCCTGGGGCTGGCCATCTCCCGCCGCCTCACCGAGGCCATGGGCGGGCGCTTGCAGGTGAGATCCACCCCCGGGCGCGGCAGCACCTTCACCGTGCGCCTGCCCCTGCGGGAAGTGGCGGCCCTGCCGCCGGCGCGCGCCGCGCGGCCCACGAAGGACGAAGACGACGCCCCGCCGCGGGAGATCAGTGGCGCCCGTGTGCTGGTGGTGGAGGACAACCCGGTGAACCGCAAGCTGGCCCAGGCCATGCTCGCCAAGCTGGGGTGCCGGGTGGCGCTGGCCGAGGACGGCGAGCAGGGCGTGGAGCGGGCCGCCCGCGAGGCCTTCGACCTCATCGTCATGGACTGCCAGATGCCGGTCATGGACGGCTTCGAGGCCACCCGCCGCATCCGCGCCGGCGGTCCCAACGCCGAGACCCCCATCGTCGCCGTCACCGCCAACGCCATGCCCGAGGACCAGGCCCAGTGCCTGACGGTGATGGACGACTACCTCTCCAAGCCCCTGGGGCTGGATCAGCTGGCCGAGTGCCTGCGCCGCTGGTTGGGGCGGCGCGCCGCCTGAGCCGCCGTCACTTCCGGCACAGGCATTCGCCGAGCGCCGCCAGGCCTTCCGCGTCCTCCAGCTTCTCCCGCCACCGGGGGAGGGCGGTGCTGCCCAGACGCGCCCCCGCCACCGCCCCGGCCATGGCCGCCAGGGTGTCGCGGTCGCCCCCGTGCAGGGCGGCGCAGCGGAACACCGCCAGCCAGTCGTCCGGGTGGCTGAGAAAACACCACAGGGCGAAGGGGAGGGAGCGGTGGGTGGCCACCCCCGTGCCGAGGATGCGTACCGCCTCGCCCACCCCGGCCCCCGCCTCCAGCAGGGCGCGCAGATGGGCCAGGGCGGTGGCCATGGTGTCGCTGCGGGCGTGTTCCTCCAGGGCCGCCAGGAAGGAGGGCCAGGCCACGGGCCGGTGGTGGCCGTTCAGGGCCTCGGCCACCGCCCGTGCCTGGATGGCGGCACCGTCCTGGGCCACCGGGTGGGCATGGGTGACGCGCGCCTGGGCGCGGGCGTTGCGGTCCAGGGCCCCGGGGTCGGCGGCGAAGCGCAGCCCCACCGGCGCGGCGCGCATGGCGGCGCCGTTGCCCAGGGAACCCTCGCCGCCGTGCAGGGTGCGGGCGGCGGCCTCGTAGGAACCCAGGCGCGCGGCCTCGGCGAACACCCGTCCCGGACCGGGCCCGTAGCCACGTCCGGGGTCGCGCCGGTATTCGGCGGCGAAGGCGTCCCCCAGGGCCTGCGGGTCCACCTCGGGATGCCGGCACAGGTGGTGGGCGAGGACGCGCGCCATGGCCGTATCGTCGGTCCAGGTCAGGCCCCCGGCCTCGTCGATGGCCCGTTCCAGGCGAGCCCGGGTCGGGTGGGCGAAGGCCAGCTCGCCGGCGGCGTCCCCCAGGCCCTGGCCGAGCATCGCCGCCCGGCAGTGATCCACTCGATCGTCCATCAACCCCTCCTTTGGCGCCGCGTGCCCCGCCCCTGCGCTACACTGTGCCAGGCAAAGGTTTCCAACGACAAGGAGCGTCCATGCGCACGAACCTCCCCCGCCTCGTCCTCCTCCTGCTGTGCCTCCTCTCCGCCGCCGCCCAGGCGCAGCCCCCCTGGTCCCGCCTGGTGGTGTTCGGCGACAGCCTCTCCGACCCGGGCAACGCCTTCGTCCTCACCGGCCAGGTGGCCACCCCGCCCTACGCCCTCATCCCCGACGCCCCCTACGCCGTCGGCGGCCTCCATTTCAGCAACGGCCCCACCTGGATCGAGCAGCTGGCCCAGGCCCTCGGCGACCCCAGCGCCGGCCCCGCCCTGCGGGCGCCGGAGGTGTTCGGCAACTACGCCGTGGGCGCGGCACGGGCGCGCGACACCCAGTGGCTGGACCTGGGCGAGCAGCTGGCCCTGTTCCTGGACCACTATGACGGCATCGCCCCTGCCGACGCCCTCTACGTGATCATGGTGGGGGGCAACGACGTGCGCGACGCCCTCGCCGCCCTCGCTGCCGATCCCAGCGGCGCCGCCAGCCTCGCCATCGTCCAGGGCGCGGTGGCGGCGGTGGCGGACGCCCTGACCGTGCTGGCGGAGGCGGGTGCGCGCCACGTGCTGGTGGCCAACGCCCCGGACATCGCCCAGGTGCCGGCGGTGAGCGCCCAGGGGCCCCTGGTCCAATGGGCCGCCGGGGCCCTGGCCGGCGCCTACAACGCCGCCCTCGCCCAGACCCTGGACGCCCTCGCCCCGCTCCTCCCCCTGACCGTCCACCGCCTGGACCTGTTCGCCGTCCTGCGGGCCGTGACCCGGGACCCCGCCACCTACGGCTTCACCGACGCCGCCACTCCGTGCATCACCCCCGGCGTGGTGGTGGACGCCATCTGCGAAGACCCCGACGCGCACCTGTTCTGGGACGGCATCCACCCCACCCGCGCCGGCCACGCGGTGGTGGCGCGGGCGGCGGCCGCCACCCTGGGGTTGCCATGAATCCGTCAACGAACCGTCACGCCGGTCGCCGTTTGCACACAGGGGCAGGGGCTTGTCAAGGCCGTGGGAAAGCGCCGGCCCGCTCCCGGACCCGCGGCGGGGTTCCGATATAAAATCAATGAAAAACAAAGAGTTGCGATCGGATCAAATTGTGACCAATCTGAAAGGATGGCCCATGGGGCGGGCATTTGCCGCGCTTCCCCCCAAATTGTTCACAGACTTATCCACAGGTTCTGTGGGTAACTGTGGGGCACCAAGGCAGTCAAAGACTTGGCGAGCGAATCCCCCGGGTCACGGGGGCGCGCGCGAACGGCGCGGAGCGCGGCCCCGGGGCGGGCGGCACCGCCTTTGCTGGTGAGGTACGAATGGCCACGCGCATGGGAGACATGGGACGCAAGGCGGGGGAGGGGTCATCCCCAGCGATGCCCGCGCGTGCCCCCTCGGGGGAGACGCCACGCCCACGGGCGGGGGCGGCCCCCGACTGGCGCCTGCTCACCGCCTTCGATTTCTACCGCCTCCTGCTCGCCCTTGCCCTCGCCGTCGGCCTGCCCTACCTGCCGCGCGTGGCCGCCCTCCAGGCCCATCTGCCCTACCTCGTCACCACCGGCGTCTATGCCCTGGGGGCGGCCCTGTCCCTGTTCCTCATCCACCTGCGCTGGCCGGCGTTCCACCTCCAGGTGGTCCTGCGCTGGCTCGTGGACCTCACCGCCCTGGGGCTGTTGCTCACCTACGCGGGCGGAGTGGGGAGCGGCCTGGAGGTGCTCCTGGTGGCGGAGGTGGCGGCGCTGGCCTTCCTGTTGCCGGGGCGCGCGGCCCTGGGGGCGGCGGCCTCCGCCACCCTCCTCCTGCTGGCCGTCACCCAGTGGCTCGGCCCCCATCCCTCGGCCGTCTATTACCAGGCCGCCCTCGCCGGCACCAGCCTGTTCGCCGTCGCCTTCCTGGGCAGCGCCCTGGGGCGGCGCCTGCGGGCCAGCGAGGCCCTGGCCGAGCAACGCGCCCAGGACCTGGTCGATCTGGCGCAGCTCAACGACTACGTCATCCAGCGCATCGACGCCGGCATCCTGGTGGTCGATCCCCAGGGGCGCATCCGCCTCATGAACGAGGCCGCCTGGTACCTCTACGGCAATCCGGTGCGGCGTGGGCAGGGCCTGCCCCTGAAGGAACTGGACCCCGTCCTCGCCGCGCAACTGGAGGCCTGGCGCGCCGACCCCGACCACGCCCCGCCGCGCCCCATCACCCGCCCCGGTGGCGAGCGTACCCTGCAGCCCCGCTTCGCCCTCCTGGGCAACCACGGCCGCCTGGGGGTGCTCATCTTCCTGGAGGACGTCTCCGCCGTGCGCCGCCACGCCCAGGCCCTCAAGCTCGCCTCCATGGGGCGCCTGGCCACCAGCATCGCCCACGAGGTGCGTAATCCCCTGGGCGCCATCAGCCACGCCGCCCAGCTCCTGGAGGAATCCCCGGACCTGAACGACGCGGACCGGCGCCTGCTGGCCATCATCCGCCAGCAGTCCCGGCGCATGAACGAGATCGTCGAGAACGTCCTCGAGCTCTCCCGCCGCGGTCGCGCCGAACCACGCGCCCTCGCCCTGGAGACCTGGGCGGTGCAGTTCGCGGACGAGTTCCGCCGCACCCACCCCCAGGTGGAGGTGCGCGTCGCCGTCGATCCGCCGGACACCCAGGTCTGGATGGACCCTGGGCATCTGCGCCAAGTGATGACCAACCTGTGCGAAAATGCCGTCCGTCACGGCGCGACCCCCTCGGGCAAGGTGATCCTGGAGATCCGCGGCGGCCGCACGCGCGAGTCCAAGGGGCCCTTCCTGGAGGTGGTGGACCGCGGCCCCGGCGTCGATCCCCGGGACGTGCCCCACCTGTTCGAGCCCTTCTACACCACCGAGACGCGGGGCACGGGGTTGGGGTTGTACGTGGCCCGGGAACTGTGCGAGGCCAACCAGGCCTATCTGGAATACATCCCCGTGCCCACCGGGGGGAGTTGTTTCCGTATCACCTTCCGCGACCCGCAACGCAAGGGAGTCTGAACGCAATGGCACGACCGCTGGCCCTGGTGGTGGACGACGAGCCGGACATCTGCGAGTTGCTCCACATCACCCTGGAGCGCATGGGCGTGGCGAGCCACGAGGCCACCACCCTCAAGGACGCCAAGGCCCTCCTCACCCGCCACCGTTACGACCTGTGCCTCACCGACATGCGCCTGCCCGACGGCAACGGCATCGACCTGGTGCGCTACATCCAGGACACCCTGGAACACCTGCCGGTGGCGGTGATCACCGCCCACGGCAACGTGCAGTCCGCGGTGGAGGCCCTCAAGGCCGGGGCCTTCGACTTCGTCTCCAAGCCGGTGGACCTGGAGATGCTGCGGCGCCTGGTGAACGACGCCCTGCGCCTGGCGCGCAAGGACCAGGAAGAGGCCAAGGAAGCGGACGCCGGCCCCCGCCTGGACCTGCTGGGGGACTCCCCGGCCATCCGCCGCCTGCGTCAGACCATCGCCAAGCTGGCCCGCTCCCAAGCCCCGGTGTACATCGCCGGTGAGTCGGGCAGCGGCAAGGAACTGGTGGCGCGCATGATCCACCAGCAGGGGCCGCGCGCGGCCGGGCCCTTCGTGCCGGTGAACTGTGGCGCCATCCCCGAACATCTCATGGAGAGCGAGTTCTTCGGCTACAAGAAGGGCAGCTTCACCGGCGCGGTGAGCGACAAGGAAGGGCTGTTCCAGGCGGCCCACGGGGGGACCCTGTTCCTGGACGAGGTGGCCGACCTGCCCATGCACATGCAGGTGAAGCTGCTGCGCGCCATCCAGGAGAAGGCCGTGCGCCCGGTGGGCGGCCAGCGGGAGATCCCCATCGACGTGCGCATCCTCAGCGCCACCCACAAGGACCTCGCCGCCCTGGTGGCCGAGGGGCGTTTCCGCCAGGACCTCTTCTACCGCATCAACGTCATCGAGCTGCGCGTGCCCAGCCTGCGCGAGCACCCCGAAGACATCCCCCTGCTGGCCGAACACATCCTTGCGCGCCTGGCCGAGGCCCAGGGGGTGCCCCCGGTGACGCTGGCCGACGACGCCCTCGAGGCGCTCATGGCCTATCCCTTCCCCGGCAACGTGCGCGAGCTGGAAAACATCCTCGAGCGGGCCATGACCCTGTGCGACGGCGAGACCATCCACGCCCGCGACCTGCAACTGCCCCGCCACGAGGCGGCCCCCTCCGTCGTCGGGGCGACCGCCGCCGCGCCCGTCCCCCCGGGCCCCGTGCCCCTGGAACCCTACCTGGACAACATGGAGAAGGAAGTCATCCTCCAGGCCCTGGAACGTACCCGTTACAACAAGACCGCTGCCGCCAAGCTCCTCGGGCTCACCTTCCGCCAGCTCCGCTACCGCCTGAAGAAGCTGGGTCTGGAGTGACCATATCCGACAAAAATTGTCACATCCTGACAAAATGAGTCACACTTGTGGGGCGTGCCGGCAGGGAGGCCGGAAGGGCCAGGGGAGGTTGGGATTGCCGGCGAGATCCATCACGCCGGATGTGGTAAAAAAACCGTGACGTCTGTCACGATCTCCACCCTCCAACGTCTCGAACCGCCCCGCAGAGGGCGATACAGGCATGTACCCTGCACCGAAGGGCACGGTCCAATCCACCGAAAACTCAGGAGCAAGACCATGGAACGACGCAACCAAAGCGGCTTCACTCTCATCGAACTGATGATCGTGGTGGCCATCATCGGCATCCTCGCCGCCGTGGCCATTCCCGCCTACGACAACTACACCAAGAAGGCCAAGTTCTCCGAGGTGGTGACCATCGCCGACGGCTACAAGACCCCGGTCACCGTCTGTTACATGGAGACCGGTGACCTGACGCAATGCGACGGTGGTTCCAATGGCGTGCCCGCCAACATCGCCGCGGGCGCCTCCGGGCAGCTGGATTCCCTCACCGTTACCGACGGTGTGATCACCGCCACCGACGACAACGGGATCACCTACATCCTTACCCCCACCGTCAACGGGGCCGTCATGAACTGGGCCAAGAGCGGTACCTGTACCACCTCGACACCGCCCTTGTGTTGATCGGACCCGAAGTGGGAGAAGGCCGGGCATTGCCCGGCCTTTTCTTTATGGCACGAGAAATGCTTTTGATTGGCTGCGGCAGCGATTGCCCCCGGCAACCAACCGGTGGGGTGTCTTAGGAAGGAGCACCCCAAGATCCGGGCGCTGTCGTTCACCCCGTCCTTCCCTCCCCACATTTTGGCCCCTCTCGGAGGGGCTTTTTTCTTGTCCCGTGCCATAATCTGCTGTGACGAAAGTTTCAGGACCCTGTGGTCGTTAAGGGGGCGAGGCACCCGACGACCAGCGACACGGATACCCATGGATTCCGGTTTCACTTCTCCCACGGCCGCCTTGTCCGGCGGGCTCGCCCGGCGCCTGTTGGGCGAGGGGCTGCTGGACGCGGAGACGTTGCGGCGCATCCAACAGGACGCCGCCCGTGCCGGTCGTTCCCTGTTGGCGGAGCTGCGGGCGCGCAAGCAGGTCCCCGAGGCGCGCCTGCTGGCCCTGGCCTCGGCGGAGTTCGGCCTGCCCCTGGTGGATCTGGAGGCCCTGGAGGTGGATCCGGAGGCGGCGCGCGCCGTCCCCACCGAACAGGCCCGCGCCCTGCGGGTGTTGCCCCTCTATCGCCGCGGCCAGCGCCTGTTCGTGGCGGTGGACGACCCCACCACCGATGCCGTCGACCGGCTGGCCTTCCACACCGGCCTCACCCTGGATCCGGTACTCGCCGATCCGGTCGCCCTGGATGGGGCCCTGGCGGGGCTGAGCGAGGCGGAGGCGGACCCCTTCGCCGACCTGGCCGATGCCGGCCTGGAGGAGATCGAGGTGGAGGCCGACCAGGACCTGGAGGCCCCGCCCCTGGCCACCGAGGTGGACGACGCTCCGGTGGTGCGCTTCGTCCACAAACTCATGCTGGACGCCGTCAACGCCGGCGCCTCCGACCTCCATTTCGAACCCTACGAGGATCGCTACCGCGTGCGCATGCGGGTGGACGGGGTGCTGCGCGAGGTGGTGGAACCGCCCCGCGCCCTGGCACCGCGCATCGCTGCCCGCCTCAAGGTCATGGCGCGCCTGGACGTCTCCGAACGGCGCCTGCCCCAGGACGGCCGCACCAAGCTGCGCCTGTCCCGCCACCGCCACATCGACTTCCGCGTCAGCACCTGCCCCACCCTGCACGGGGAGAAGGTGGTCCTGCGTGTGCTGGAGTCCCAGCAGGCCAATTTGCACCTGGAGTCCCTGGGGATGGAGGATGACCAGCTGGCGGCCTTCCTCGCCGCCATCGGCCAGCCGCACGGGATGATTCTGGTCACCGGGCCCACCGGCTCGGGCAAGACGGTGACCCTCTATTCCGCCCTGCAGCGCCTCAACACCCCGGACCGTAACATCTCCACCGCCGAGGACCCGGCCGAGATCAATCTCCCCGGCATCAATCAGGTGAACGTGAACCCCAAGGTGGGGCTCACCTTCGCCACCGCCATGCGCGCCTTCCTGCGTCAGGACCCGGACGTGATCATGGTGGGGGAGATCCGCGACCTGGAGACCGCCGACATGGCCATCAAGGCGGCCCAGACCGGCCACCTGGTGCTCTCCACCCTGCACACCAACGATGCCCCCCAGGCGGTGATCCGCCTCCTCAACATGGGGGTCAAGGGCTACAACATCGCCGCCTCCCTCTCCCTGGTGGTGGCCCAGCGCCTGGTGCGCAAGCTGTGCGACCATTGCAAGCGGCCGGTGCGCCTGCCCGAGGCGGCCCTGCGGGAGGCGGGGTTCAGCGACGAGGAAGCGTCCCGCGCGCCGGTCCTCTACGAGCCGGAGGGCTGCGAGCGCTGCCACGACGGCTACCGGGGGCGCACCGGCATCTTCCAGGTCATGCCCTTCGACGAGACCATGCAGCGCCTGGTGCTGGACGGGGGCGAGGCCCATCAAGTGGCGGCGCGGGCTGCCGAACTAGGGGTCATCGACCTGCGCCGCGCGGGTCTCAACAAGGTGTTGGCGGGGATCACCGCCCTCACGGAAGTGGATCGAGTGACGAGGTCGTGATGGCGAGCAAGACCTGGGTGTTCCAGTGGGAAGGGCAGGACCGCAAGGGCAAGCGGGTGAAGGGGGAGCTGCGCGCCGCCAGCCTGGCCCTGGCCAAGGCGGAGTTGCGCCGCCAGGGGATCGTCCCCATGCGCATCCGCAAGAAGGCCCAGCCCCTGTTCGGTGGCGGCAAGAAGAAGGGCAAGGTGACGGCCAAGGACGTGGCCCTGTTCACCCGCCAGCTGGCCACCATGGTGGGGGCCGGCGTGCCGTTGGTGTCCGCCTTCGACATCATGGCCCGCGGCAGCGACAACCCGGCCCTCGCGGACCTGCTGCAGACCATCAAGGCGGACGTGGAGTCGGGGCGCTCCCTGTCCCAGGCCCTGCGCCGCCATCCGCGCCTGTTCGACGACCTCTACTGCAGCATCGTCCAGGCTGGCGAGCAGGCGGGCATCCTGGAGACCCTGCTGGACAAACTGGCCACCTACAAGGAAAAGACGGAGGCCCTCAAGGGCAAGATCAAGAAGGCGCTGTTCTACCCCACCGCCATCCTCATCGTCGCCTTCGTCATCACCACCATCCTCCTGCTCTACGTCATCCCCCAGTTCGAGTCCCTGTTCGAGAGCTTCGGCGGCGATCTACCCGCGCCGACGCGTTTCGTCCTCGACCTCTCCAGCGCCTTCCAAGCCTACTGGCCGTATATCTTCGGGGCCCTGGGAGTGACTGGTTGGGCGGCGGTGAATGCCAAGCGCAAGTCCAAGGCCTTCAATGCTTGGCTGGACCGCACCCTCCTCAAGCTGCCGGTGCTGGGGGAGATCGTGCGCAAGGCCACCATCGCCCGCTTCGCCCGCACCCTCTCCACCATGCTCGCCGCCGGTGTACCCCTGGTGGAGGCCCTGGAGGCGGTGGCCGACGCCGCCGGCAACAGCGTCTATGCCGAGGCGATCCGCAAGATCCGCGAGGAGGTGGCCACCGGCCGCACCCTGAACATGGCCATGCAGCAGTCCGGGGTGTTCCCCAACATGGTCACCCAGATGGTGGCCATCGGCGAGGAGTCGGGCAAGCTGGATTCCATGCTGGGCAAGGTGGCGGAGTTCTTCGAAGAGGAGGTGGACGATGCCGTGGCCGGCCTCTCCACCCTCATCGAGCCGGTCATCATGGCGGTGCTGGGCGTCCTCATCGGCGGCTTGGTGATCGCCATGTACCTGCCCATCTTCAAGATGGGGCAGGTGGTGTGAGGCGGTGGGGCTGATCGACATCCTCCGCCACCAGCCCGCCCTGTGGCTCGCTTTCTGCGCCCTCCTGGGGCTCCTGGTGGGCAGCTTCCTCAACGTGGTGGCCCTGCGCCTGCCGCCCTGGCTGGCCCACCGCTGGCGTGCCCAGTGCCGGGAGTACCTGGAGGCCGGTGAGACCCGAGAAGAACCGCCGCCGGGGATCGTCTCTCCCCCCTCCCACTGCCCCGGCTGCGGCCATCGCCTGCGCCCGTGGGAGAACGTCCCTCTGCTCTCCTACCTGCTCCTGCGCGGCCGTTGCCGCGCCTGCGGCATGGCCATCTCCTGGCGCTATCCCCTCGTCGAGGCCGTCACCGGGGCCCTCACCGCGGTGGTGGGGTGGCATTTCGGGGTGGGCTGGGAGAGCGTCGCCGCCTGGGTGTTCCTGTGGTTCCTCATCCCCCTCACCCTCATCGACCTGGACCACCAGCTCCTCCCCGACGCCTTGACCCTGCCCTTGCTGTGGGCAGGGCTGCTGTGGAGCGTGGCCGGCGGGTTCACCGACCCGGCCTCGGCCATCCTCGGCGCCGCCGGCGGTTACCTAGTGTTGTGGTCGGTGTATCAGTTGTTTAAACTCGCCACCGGTAAAGAGGGGATGGGCTACGGCGACTTCAAGCTCCTCGCCGCCCTGGGGGCCTGGCTGGGTTGGCAATCCCTGCCCCTCATCGTCCTGCTGTCGTCCTTGCTCGGCGCCGTGGTGGGGGGGCTGTTGATCCTCCTGCGGGGCCGCGACCGACAACTTCCGATACCGTTCGGTCCTTTCCTGGCCGGGGCCGGTTGGGTGGCCATGTTATGGGGAGAAACCCTTACTCGAGTCTATTGGCGCGCCTTCGCCGGCGGGTGAGCCCGCCGCGTCCGGAGGAGGGCGAGCCCGCCTCCCCCCGCCGTCCGCGCCTGGTGGTGGGGCTCACCGGCGGGGTGGGCAGCGGCAAGAGCACCGTCGCCGGCTTCTTCCGCGAACTGGGCGTGCCCGTCATCGACGCCGACGAGATCGCCCGTGAACTGACCCTCCCCGGCCAGCCCGCCCTGCGGGAGATCACCGAGGCCTTCGGCACCGAGGTGCTGGATGCCCAGGGACGCCTGGACCGGGCCGCCCTGCGGCGCATCGTCTTCGCCGACGAGAGCGCCCGCCGGCGCCTGGAGGCGATTCTCCATCCCCGCATCCGCGAACGCATGGAGGAGGCCCTGGCGGAGGTGGCCGAGGCCCCCTACGCCGTCCTCGTCATCCCCCTGCTCCTGGAGACCCGTCAGCAGGATCTGGTGGACCGCATCCTCGTGGTGGATACCGACCCGGACCTGCAGGTGCGCCGTGTGATGGCGCGCGACGGGGTGGACGAGGCCCAGGTGCGGGCCATCATGGCGGCGCAGGTGGACCGGGAGACGCGCCTGGCCGCCGCCGACGACCTGATCCTCAACGAGGACGATCTGGACGACCTGAAACGGCAGGTGGAGGCCCTCCATCACCGTTACCTCAAGCTGGCGGGGGAGGAGGGGGAGGTCGCGCCAGCCGAGGGCGAGGCGCCGCCCGCGCCGCAGTCCGCCGCCCCGTCCGAGCCGCCCCCCACGGAACCGGCTACGGCGCAGGCGAGCGCGCCCCTGGATCTCACCCACGAAGACGACTGGGTGGTGTACGAGCTGCCCCTCAACGAGCGCATGCGCCTGCTGCTGCGCCTGGAGGCCCTGTTCCAGGCGGGCGCCCATTTCAGCGCCGGCGACGATCCCTGGGACAGCCGCGCGGCGGTGAACGTCCTCCTCGATCTCATGGAGGTGTGTTCGCGCCTGGACGTGCGCAAGGAGCTGCTCCAGGAGCTGGATCGCCTGCACCTGGCCCTGCGCCGTTACATCGGCCGCCCCGGGGTGGACGACCGCAGTCTGGAGGTGACCCTCAACCGCCTCCAGGCGCAGGCCAAGGCGCTGCGCGAGAAGGACGCCTGCGGCCAGGACCTGCGCGAGAAGGAGCTGTTGCTCATGGTGCGCCAGCGCTTGGGGGTGGCCGGTGCCGCGTGCAGTTTCGACGTGCCCGCCTATTTCCACTGGAGTCAGCGCCCGGCGGAGCGGCGCCGGGCCGACCTGGAGGCCTGGTTCGCCACCTTCGACCCCCTGCGTCGGGCAGTGGCGCAGGTGTTGGGCCTGTTGCGCGACAGCGCCGTGGCGCGACCGGTGACCGCCGAGGGGGGCTTCTACCAGGAGGCCCTGAGCGGCGAACACAATTTCCAGCTGGTGCGCATCTGGGTGCCCGCCTCCCTGCCGTACTACGTGGAGCCCAGCGGTGCCCGCCAGCGCTACAGCGTGCGCTTCCGCCGCTTCGACGTGGACAGCGGCAAGGGGGCGCAGGCGGAGGAAGACGTGGTGTTCAAGGTCAGCCGGTGCGCGTTGTGAGCGAGAAGAAGCCCAAGGTCGTCAAGTGTCCCACCTGCGGCAAACCCGTCCCCTGGACGCCGGAATCCCGCTGGCGCCCGTTCTGTTCCGAGCGCTGCCGTCTCATCGACCTGGGGGAATGGGCGAGCGAATCCTACCGGGTGCCGGGGGAGAAGGCCCACCTGCCCCCGTCCGAGGAAGACTGAGTCAGTCCTGTTTTTCCCGTTCCAGCCGCGCCCGCTCCTCGGCCAGCCGCTCGCGGGTGATGCGGCGGTCGGCGATGGCCATGAAGATGACGAAGCCGAGCAGGAACAGGAACAGGAACACCTTGAAGAGGATGCTTTCCATGGGTCACGCCTCCCGTCGGGGAAGACCCAACGCCCGCCACAGGCTGCGGGTGGGTTCGGTCTGATTCATGGTGTAGAAGTGCAGGCCCGGGGCACCGCCCTCCAATAGTCTTTGGCACAGGTCGAGGACCACGTCCAGGCCGAAGGCGCGCAGGGCCTCCGGGTCGTCCTGGAGGTCGGCCAGGCGCCAGCGGATCCAGCGGGGGATCTCCGCGCCGCAGGCGTCGGAGAAGCGCACCAGCTGGGCGTAGTTGGTGATGGGCATGATGCCGGGGACGATGGGCACCGCCACCCCCAGCCGCTCCACGTCGTCCACGAAACGGAAGTAGGCCTCGGCGCTGTAGAAGTACTGGGTGATGGCCCCGTCCGCGCCGCTCTCCACTTTTTGCTTGAAGTACCCCAGGTCGGCGCGCGCCGAGGGGGCCTGGGGGTGGAACTCGGGGTAGGCGGCCACCTCGATGGTGAAATGGTCGCCCGAATGTTCGCGGATGAAGGCCACCAGCTCGTTGGCGTGGTGGAAGTCGCCGCCCGTCTGCGCCCCCATGCCGGAGGGGATGTCGCCGCGCAGGGCGACGATGCGGCGGATGCCCTCGGCCCGGTAGGTGTCCAGGATGTCGGCGATCTCCGCGCGGGTGGCGCCGATGCAGGACAGGTGCGGGGCCGGGGGGATGCCGGCGTCGCGCACCATGAGGGCCGTCTCCAGGGTGCCGCTGCGGGTGGTGCCGCCGGCGCCGAAGGTGACGGAGATGTAGTCCGGGCCGAGGCGCCCCAGCGCCTCCAGGGTGGCGCGCAGCTTGTCCCGCCCCTGGTCGGTCTTGGGGGGGAAGAACTCGAAGCTGTAGGTGGGGGGGAACCGTCGTTGGCTGTCCATGGGCAATCGCCCGCCGGTTGCCCGGCGGGCGCCTCTCGTCGGTCCGTCAGTAGCGGTAGTGGTCTGGCTTGTAGGGCCCTTCCACGGGGATGCCCAGGTACTCCGCCTGCTCGGGGGTGAGGCGGGTGAGGTGGGCGTCCAGCTTGCCCAGGTGCAGGCGGGCCACTTTTTCGTCCAGGTGCTTGGGCAGCACGTACACCTTGTTCTCGTAGCGGTCGTGGTGGTTCCACAGCTCGATCTGGGCGATCACCTGGTTGGTGAAGGAGGCGGACATGACGAAGCTGGGGTGGCCGGTGGCGCAACCCAGGTTCACCAGGCGCCCCTCGGCCAGGAGGATGATGCGCTTGCCGTCGGGGAAGATGACGTGGTCCACCTGCGGCTTGATGTTCTCCCACGGGTACTGGCGCAGGCTGGCGACGTCGATCTCGTTGTCGAAATGGCCGATGTTGCAGACGATGGCCTCGTTCTTCATCGCCTGCATGTGCTCGTGGGTGATGACGTGGATGTTGCCGGTGGCGGTGACGAAGATGTCGCCCACCGGGGCGGCCTCCTCCATGGTCACCACCCGGTAGCCCTCCATGGCCGCCTGCAGGGCGCAGATGGGGTCCACCTCGGTAACCCACACGGTGGCGCCCATGCCGCGCAGGGCCTGGGCGCAGCCCTTGCCCACGTCGCCGTAGCCGCAGACGACACAGATCTTGCCGGCAATCATGACGTCGGTGGCGCGCTTGATGCCGTCGATGAGGGATTCGCGGCAGCCGTAGAGGTTGTCGAACTTGGACTTGGTCACCGAGTCGTTGACGTTGATGGCGGGGACCTTCAGGCGCCCTTCGCGCTCCATCTCGTAGAGGCGGTGGACGCCGGTGGTGGTCTCCTCGGAGAGGCCGCGCACGTCGTCCAGCAGCTCGGGATATTTCTCGTGCATGACGGCGGTGAGGTCGCCGCCGTCGTCGAGGATCATGTTGGGGCGCCAGCCGTTGGGGCCGAAGATGGTCTGGTCGATGCACCACCAGAATTCTTCTTCCGTCTCCCCCTTCCAGGCGAACACGGGGATGCCGGCGGCGGCGATGGCGGCGGCGGCGTGGTCCTGGGTGGAGAAGATGTTGCAGGAGGACCAGCGCACCTCGGCGCCCAGGGCCACCAGGGTCTCGATGAGCACGGCGGTCTGGATGGTCATGTGCAGACAGCCGGCGATGCGCGCGCCCTGGAGGGGCTTCTGCTCGCCGTATTCCTCGCGCAGGGCCATGAGCCCGGGCATCTCGCTCTCGGCGATCTTGATCTCCTTACGGCCCCAGTCGGCCAGGGAGATGTCGGCGACCTTGTAGTCAGGGTCGAGGTTCTTGACGGGTGCGTCCATGGTTCAATCTCCGTGGTAGCAGATCGAGCGCCGTTGGATCGTTACACCCGAACCGGCGAGCCTGACAGGTCTCCCTGCTGCAACGCTCCTCACCGGACGGGGGCCCTTGCGGGCGTGGAAGCCTGTTACAGCCCGGCCGCCGCGCGCAGCGCCTCCGCCTTGTCGGTCCGTTCCCAGGTGAAGTCCGCGTCGTCGCGCCCGAAGTGGCCGTAGGCGGCGGTCTTGCGGTAGATGGGACGGAGCAGGTCGAGCATCTCGATGAGGCCCTTGGGGCGCAGGTCGAAGTGCTCGCGCACCAGCTCCTCGATGCGCCGTTCGGAGACCTTGCCGGTACCGAAGGTGTTGATCAGGATGGAGGTGGGTTCGGCCACCCCGATGGCGTAGGAGACCTGGATCTCGCAGCGGTCGGCGAGGCCGGCGGCGACGATGTTCTTGGCCACGTAACGGCCGGCGTAGGCGGCCGAGCGGTCCACCTTGGAGGGGTCCTTGCCGGAGAAACAACCGCCCCCGTGGCGGGCGGAGCCGCCGTAGGTGTCGACGATGATCTTGCGGCCGGTGAGGCCGCAGTCGCCCACCGGGCCGCCGATGACGAAGCGCCCGGTGGGGTTGATGAAGTATTTGGTGTCGGCGGTGAGCCACTCCTCGGGGAGGACGTGGCGGATGATCTCCTCGCGCACCGCCTCGTGCAGGTCCGCCTGGCTGATGTTTGGATCGTGCTGGGTGGAGAGGACCACCGCGTCCACGGCCACCGGGCGGCCGTCCTCGTACACCAGGGTCACCTGGCTCTTGGCGTCGGGCCGCAGCCAGGGGAGGATTTTCTTCTTGCGCAGTTCCGCCTGGCGCATCATCAGCCGATGGGCGTAGTAGATGGGGGCGGGCATGAAGGCGTCGGTCTCGTTGGTGGCGTAGCCGAACATGAGGCCCTGGTCGCCGGCGCCCATTTCCTTGTTCTCGCCCTCGTCCACCCCCATGGCGATATCCGGGGACTGCTTGGAGATGGCGGTGATGACCGCGCAGGCCTCCCAGTCGAAGCCCATGGCCGGGTCGTCGTAGCCGATTTTCTTCACCGTCTGCCGGACCACGTCTTCCAGATCCACCCAGGCGGAGGTGGTGATTTCGCCACCGAGCAGGGCCATGCCCGTCTTGACCATGGTCTCGCAGGCCACGCGGGCGTGCTTGTCCTGGGCGAGAATGGCGTCCAGGACGGCGTCGGAGATCTGGTCGGCCATCTTGTCAGGATGCCCTTCGGAGACCGATTCGGAGGTGAAGACGTAGCGTTCGGACATGGGTGCGATTCCGTTCCTTGTGGTTCTCGGGGTGGGAAAGGGCGCAAGTTTAACCCCCGCCATCGGGCAGGCCAAGCGGCTTGCGCCGCGTTCGGGGGTGCTCTACAGTGCCCGTCGAACGAACAAGAATCGACCGGCCATGAATTTTCTTGACAAAGTCTTCGAGCCCCTCATCTGGCGCAGCCGCTTCGCGGTGTTGTTCGCGGTGGTCTTCAGCCTGGGGGCCTCCCTGCTGATGTTCTACATGGCCACCGTGGACGCCATCTACATGATCGGCCACGCCCTCCACTACTACTCGCCCGAGCTGGAAGGGGCGGCGCGCGCGGAGCTGCGCGCGGTGACGGTGACGCACGTGGTGGAGATCGTGGACGGTTACCTGCTGGCCGCGGTGATGCTCATCTTCGCCCTCGGCCTGTACGAGCTGTTCATCAGCGAGATCGACGTGGCCAAGCAGGGAACCG
>Ga0256832_1000685_pt1 | contig 22116 bp, 19 predicted proteins | sample 134614metaG_FD_190534 | JGI IMG/M metagenome (GOLD analysis project Ga0256832, IMG submission 190534) | Hydrothermal vent microbial communities from Lau Basin, Pacific Ocean - 134-614 | ecosystem: Environmental > Aquatic > Marine > Hydrothermal vents | place: Pacific Ocean: Lau Basin | collected... | reverse complement strand
ATCGGGTCCCGGGTCGGACCGTCGAGCTCGACCGTACAGCTCGGCGGGATGATCTCGGCAGCGATGGCGTCCAGGGCGGCGTCCAAGGCGGCCGGGCTGTCGGCGCTGAAGGGCCGCGGCGTGCCGCCGGCGGCGGCCATGCGGTTGAGAGCCGAGGGATCGCTGCCGAACGCCGAGCCGAAGCCGAGCACGTAGGTCGTCACCCCCGCCGCGTGCAGCGCCTCGATGGCCGCCACGGTCTCGTCAACGGTCTCTTCGGTGCCGCCGTCGGGCAGCGGCGCGCCGCAGTTCGGGAGCCCGTCGGTAGCCAAGAGCGCGTAGCGACCGATGGGGTTGACGGGGATCGTGCCGTAGTAGGTACGCGCGGCGTCGACGGAAGGGGCCGTGGGGGTCGCGCCGGAGTTGGCCAGCGCGCAGCCGAAGAGGTCGTCGCGCAGGCTTGCCAGCCGCGCGCTGATGGGCGCCGCGTTGCGCGGAGCGATGGGGACCTCGACGGTGCCGGGCGCACACTCGCCGCTCGAACCGGGGAAGAGCATCAGCCCGAAGTTGATCCGCCCTTCCTTGTCGCGAACCTGCGTCGTCAGCGCCTCCTTCATGATCGCGAGCTTGCTCGGGCCTCCGGGGACGATGCCCAGCGGCGTGCACATGGAACCGGAGATGTCCACGATCAGGAGCATGTCCGGCGGGTCGCCGACGATCTCCGTCTCGACCGGGGTCGTCGCTTCGCAGCCCGCGTCTTCGCGAGGCGCCGAGTCCGGGGCACCGACGTCGGGTCGAGCAGCGTCCCGGCGCATCGGCGCGTCGGTCGCCGCATCGCTCCCGGGGCCGCTGTCCAGCCGACCGGAGTCGGCGCGGGGACGCCCGCTGCCGCCGTCCGCAGGGCAGCCGAGAGCCAGTGCCAAGACGAGCAAACCAAGGAGCGAACCGAACCTACCCATGACCACCTCCGCAGCACGCACACTCTGCCATCCGGGCGCCGCTTGCGCGAGGGGCCGCGTTTTCTCCGGGGCGCGCCGGTGCGATAGTCGCTACTGATGGACCTTCAGCCAACCCACCGGCGGCCGAGTGCCTGCGGCGATCGAGCGGGGGCGAAGCTGAGCTCCTACCAGCGGCGCCTCTTCGTCTTCCTGAGCGTGGCCACGTTCTTCGAGGGCTACGACTTCATGGCCCTGACCCAGATCCTCCCGAACCTTCGCGAAGACCTCGGTCTGCCGCCGGAGGCCTCCGGCTACCTCGTGGGAGTCGTCAACGCCGGAACCCTGGCAGCGTTCTGGCTCGTCCGGCGCGCCGACGTCTGGGGACGCGCGCGGGTGCTCACCCTCACCATCGTCGGCTACACCCTCTTCACCTTGGCGTCCGGGCTGGCCCCCGATGTCTACGCCTTCGCCGCCGCGCAGTTTGCTGCGCGCATCTTCCTCCTGGCGGAGTGGGCCATCAGCATGGTGATCGCCGCCGAGGAGTTCCCCGCCCACCGCCGCGGCATGGTCATCGGCGTCATCCAGGCGTGCTCGAGCCTCGGCTCCATCCTCTGCGCGGGCATCGTGCCCTTGCTGCTCCGCACCGAGTACGGCTGGCGCAGCGTCTACTTCGTCGGCGTGTTGCCGCTGGCGGTCCTCGCCTTCGCCCGCCGCAACCTCAAGGAGACGGGTCGCTTCGAGGCGGCGCGACACGAGGCCCCCGAACCTTTCTTCGCCATCTGGCGCTCGCCGTACCGCCGGCGGATGCTCGCCCTCGCGCTCCTCTGGTTCGTCGCTTACATCCCGGCGCAGAACGCCGTCGCCTTCTGGAAGGAGTTCGCGATGGGCGAGCGGGGCCTGTCGGACGGGGAGGTCGGCCTGGCGATCACGATCGCTGCCGTAGGCTCGATGCCCTTCGTCTTCGCTTCCGGCAGGCTCATCGACGCCCTCGGACGACGGCGCGGCGCCGCGCTCATCTTCGGGGTGGGCGCCGTCGGAGTCGCCGCCTGCTACACGGCCCACGGCTTCTGGCCGCTGACCTTGGCGCTCACCGCCGGGATCTTCAGCGCGAGCGCTTACCTGCCGGTCCTCAACGCCTATGCCGCCGAGCTCTTCCCGACCAAGAGCCGCGGCATGGCCTACGCTTGGTCGAACAACCTTCTGGGGCGCTGGGGCTATGTGCTCTCTCCTTTGGCCGTCGGCTACCTCGTGGGTATCACCGGGGAGTTCGGCCCCATCGTCGCGAGCTTGGCGGTGTTCAACCTGCTAGCGATCGCGCTCGTGTTCCGCTTCCTCCCCGAGACCTCCGGGCGCGAGCTCGAGGCCACGAGCGCCGTCTCGCCCTCCCGGTGAAAAGAGCGAGCCTCCTCCGCCAAGTTGGAGTTCCTTTCCTCGCGCTTGTGTTCGGGCAGGCCGTTGAAGTATCGACCGTGATGGATCGCGCTCGCGAGGATGCCCCTGCGTGATGCAGTACAACGAGGAAGTCTTGAAGATTCTTGAAGCGCGATGCGCCGCGCGGGACGGTGCTCCCGGGCGTGAGGCGCACGGAGAGGTATTTCAACGGGCTGCTCGCTTGGCGGCCCGAACGGAGGAACCATGAGCGGCCACAGCAAATGGTCGACGATCAAGCGCAAGAAGGGCGCAGCGGACGCCAAGCGCGGGAAGATCTTCACCAAGTTGATCAAGGAGATCACCATCGCGGCACGCATCGGCGGAGGCGACCCGGGGGGCAACCCGCGGCTGCGCCGGGCCATCGACGCCGCCAAGGCCCAGAACATGCCCCACGACAACATCGACCGGGCCATCAAGAAGGGCACCGGCGAGCTCGAGGGCGTGACCTACGAGGAGCTCCTCTACGAGGGCGTCGGCCCCGAAGGCGCGCTCTTCCTCGTCGAGGTGATGACCGACAACCGCAACCGCACGGCCGCCGAAATCCGCAAGATCTTCGACAAGAACGGCGGTCAGCTCGGCGGCTCGGGGTCCGCCGCGTGGGCCTTCGAGCGGCGCGGCGTCATCAAGCTACCCCTCGAGGCGGCGTCGGAGGAGCAGCTCTTCGAGGTCGCCGTGGGCGCCGGCGCCGAGGACCTCGAAGCCGTCGGCGACACCTGGGTGATCTACACGCCGCGGGCGGATCTGGACGCCGTGGCCAAGGCCCTCGAGAGTGCGGGCGTTCAGGTCGACGAGGCCAAGCTCGCGTACCTCCCGACCACGCCCAAAGAGGTCGACGGCGACGGCGCCAAGAAGCTCGTGGCGCTCCACGACGCCCTCGACGACCACGACGACGTGCAGAACGTCTTCAGCGACTTCGAGCTCTCGGAGAGCGCGCTGGCCGCCCTCGAGGACTGAGCCGGTGCCCGCTCGATGAAGATCCTCGGTATCGATCCCGGGACGCGGCGGACGGGCTGGGGCGTCATCGAGCCCTGGGGGCCGCGGGCCAAGGTGGTCGCCGCCGGCGTGATCTCAGCGCCCGCCAAGGGATCCCTCGAGGCCCGACTCAAGCTCATCCACGACGGGCTGGCACGGGTCATCGCCGAGCACCGGCCGAGCTGTGTCGCCGTCGAAGACATCTTCTTCGCCAAACATGCGAGCGCCGCGCTCAAGCTGGGGCACGCCCGCGGCGTCGCGCTGCTCGCCGCGGCCAACGCGGGGCTCCGCGTCGAGGCCTACCCACCGGCCCTCGTCAAACGCACGGTGGCGGGCCGCGGGCGGGCCGACAAGGATCAGGTCGCACGGCTCGTCGGCGCCATCCTCGGGCTCAGGGAGCTGCCGCCCGTCGACGCGAGCGACGCCCTGGCGATCGCCATCACCCACCTGCAGGCATCCCGGGCGCGCGCCGTGACCGGACGTCGCTAGAGGCGCTGGCTCCCCTTCGCCGGGCTGCTAGATTCGCACGGTGATCGGACGACTGAGCGGGGTGATCGCCGACGTCGGCCTCGACGGGACCGTGATCGTCGACGTCGGCGGCGTGGGCTACGAGCTGCATGTGCCCGTCGGCGCGCGCCTCGTCGAAGGCGAAGAGACCACCCTCCACGTCCACACCCACGCCCGCGAAGACGCCCTGACGCTCTATGGCTTCGCGACCGACGACGATCGCCGCGCGTTCCGCGCGCTCCTCGGTGTGTCCAACATCGGGCCCAAATCGGCGCTGGCGATCCTCGGTGCCCTCGATGCCCACGAGTTGGCCGACGCGATCGCGCGGGAGGATCGCGCGGCGCTCAAAGGCATCCCTGGGGTCGGCAAGAAGACGATCGAGCGCATCTTCCTCGACCTGCGCGACAAGCTCATCGCCTACGGGCGCGCGGGCAAGCCGCGACCCAACGTGCATCGTCCGCGCACCCCCGAGCTGTCGGGACCGGCCGAGACGGTGATCGCGGCGCTCGTGTCGATGGGGTACCGACGCGCCGAAGCGGAGCGCGCCCTCGACGGCCTCGACCTCTCCGCGGAGCGGCCGGTCGCGGAGATCCTGCGGGACGCCCTCGGAGCGCTGCGATGAACGCGGCGAGGACGGCGAGGGGGGCGAGGACGGCGAGGACGGGACGATGACGGAGCCCGAGCATCCCAACGACACCCTCCGCCCGACGCTGGTCGGCCCCGGCGAGAAGGCCTACGAGATTTCCCTGCGTCCTTCGCACTTCGACGAGTTCGTCGGGCAGCGCAGGATCAAGGAGAACCTGCGCGTCTTCGTGCAGGCAGCGGCCAAGCGCGGCGATCCGGTCGACCACCTGCTCTTCTGTGGGCCGCCAGGGCTCGGCAAGACCACGCTGGCGATGATCGTGGCGCAGGAACGCGGGGTCACCCTGCACATGGCCTCGGCGCCCGCCATCGAGCACAAAGGGCAGCTCGCGGCCCTGCTGACGAAGCTGGAGCCGGGCGATGTGCTCTTCATCGACGAAATCCACCGGCTGCCATCCGTCGTCGAGGAGAACCTCTACACCGCCGTCGAGGACTTCCGCATCGACATCGTCCAGGGGGACGGTCCCTACGCGCAGACCCTCTCGCTGCCGCTGCACCCGTTCACCCTCGTCGGCGCCACGACGCGCACGGGGCTGCTGACGAACCCCATGCGCAGCCGCTTCGGCTACGTCGCCCGCCTCGACTACTACCCGCCGGAGCAGCTCGCGCGCATCGTGACCCGCAGCGCCGGACTCCTCGACCTGACCATCGCGAGCGAGGCGGCCATGGAGATCGCCCGCCGCGCCCGCGGGACCCCCCGCATCGCCAACCGGCTGCTGCGCCGGGCGCGGGACTTCGCCGAGGTGCTCGGCGACGGCACCCTCGACCTGGCGACGGCCAAGGACGGCCTCGATCGCCTCGACGTCGACGGAGCCGGCCTCGACCTGATGGACCGGCGCTACCTCTCGATCCTCATCGATCACTACGACGGCGGCCCGGCGGGCATCGAGACGCTGGCGGCCGCGCTCAGCGAGCCCCGCGACACCCTCGAGGACGTCTACGAGCCCTACCTCTTGCAGCAGGGGTTCATCGCCCGAACCCCGAGAGGGCGCACAGCCACCCGACGCGCCTACGAGCACCTCGGCAAGGCGCGAGCCTCGGCCAAGAAAGGCCAGCGGGGGCTGTTCGAGTGAAGCGCATGCTTGGCGTCGTCGCGCTGATGGTCGGCCTCGGGATGGGGATCGCGGCCGTTCGCATCGCCCTCTTCGGCACAGGGATGGCCTTGCCCGCAGGCCCCGACGCCGTCGAAGGGCGCGTCGGGGAAGGCGAGACGGTCGAGGTGCCCGCAGGTGCGCCGCTCATCTACGGTGAGGTGAAGCTCACCCGGCCCGGTTCGCGCGCGATGGAGCAGAGCTGGAGCCAGCTCGTCGGCTCACCCGAGGTCACCGTCCAGACCCAAGGAGGGCAGGTGCAGGCGCGGCTTCCGACGCCGGACGAGTGGCGCGGCGACGTCCCCGTCGACGTGCTGGAGCGCCTCGAGACGGTCGAGGGGCTGCCGGTGCTGGGAGACATCGCCGACGAGGTACGCCTACGCATGCAGCCCCCCTTCACGGTGCTCGTGCGGGGCCTGCGCGCCGGCGACCCGATCCTCGCCGAGCGCTGTGGCGACACGCTCATGAACGTGTACGTGGGCGAGCGCGCCGAGCTCGAACAGTGGCTGGCACGCCGGGAGCGCGATCGCTGGCCCGTGGTCGTGCTCTTGGGAGCGATGGCTTTGGTGTCGCTCGCCCTCGGCGTCCGAGGCCTGCGGGCCTGAACGCTGCCCTCCTCGCCACCCGCGCCCCGGCGCGTATCCTTGCGGTCCCTCCTCGCCACCCGCGCCCCGGCGCGTATCCTTGCGGTCCCTCCTCGCCCCCCGCGCCCCGGCGCGTATCCTTGCGGTCGTGCCCGCTCGTACTCTCTCCCCGCCGGCTCGCGCTCACCGGGGGCTCGGCGTTCTGTCCTGCGCGGCGGCTCTCGCGCTTACCCTCGGGGCCTGCGGGCAGCGCTCCGAACCCGCCGAAGAGCCTCGACCCGAGGCGCCACAGCCCTTGCCGACCCGAGGTCTGGCGCTGCTCGACCAGGACGCCCCGATGCCGCTGGAAGTGCTGACCATGGCCGGCCGCGTGCCCTCCGAAGGGCTCCAGACCCAGCTCGTGTGGCTCGGTCCGCCCGACGGCGATCGCGTCGGCATCGCGCTCGTGGCCTACGACGCGCAGACCCGTCGGCTGGCCGAGCACGCCGCAGCCGGTGAGCTCGCGACGGTGCGGGCGCGGATGCAAGAAGCGGCGAACGACTGCCAGGAGCGGCAGGCCGAAGCCGGCAACCCGGACGACTGCTTCTGCTGCCTGTCGTGTCTGGAGCAAGCACGCCAACGCGTGCTGGGACCGCGGCGCGCGGTCTTCCACCTGCTGCGGGTCACAAAGCCGGCACAGGGCCCCGCCCACCTCGACCATTCCACGCGCTGGGAGCGCGACGGAAGGCTGCAGGCGGCGAACCTCCATTGGGTCGTCGATGTCGACGGAGACGGGCGGGCCGAGATCGACCTGACCACAGTGGTGGCGCCGAGACCGGGGGAAGGCTGCTACGAGGCGGGCATCGAGGAGCGCATCCTCGACGCCGACACCTTCGCCGTCCAGCTCGTCATCGAGCGGGACACGGAGCTCAGCCGCGAAGACCGGCTCACCCTCGCGCACCGCCAGGCGCTGCTGCCTCGGGAGGAGTCGGGCCGCACACACTACGAGGTCCACGAGGCCTGGTGGAGCGGCGACCCGGCTCCGCCGGATGTGATGCCCGACGGGGAGGGGCGCGTCGCCACCCCCGCCGCCGTCCGCCGGGCCTTCGAAGCGGGCCAGCGCGCGTGGTGGGACGAACGCTACCGGCTCCGCTACGACGCCCGCGCCGACCGTTGGAGCCGCCAGGGATCCCGGTAGAAGGGTCCTGGCTCGCTGGGGCGTCACGGCGACGTCGCTCCTGTGGGGCGATGCTCCACGTCGCCGCCTCGGAGCGCCTTGCCCTCAGCCACCGGTCCTTCGCCATCCTCCCTGCGCGATGCCGCGCAACGAGAAAAGCCTCGAAGCCTTTCGAGGCGCGATGGGCGTGCTCTCGGCCGTGTGTGGCGCAGCGGTATGGGCGGGCCGCCCACGAGCTTGGGGTCAGACTGTCGCGGGCTCACCCTCGCCCGCTTCCAGGCCCACGCGAGCGGCCGCGACGACCAGCGCCGTCCCGAGGGTGTTGGCGGCGAGGTAGCTCCAGATGAGCACCGCGATGTCGCCGCTCGGCGGCCGCATGAGCATCCCCAAGAAGACCACCAGCAGCTCCCACAGAACGAGGTAGGCGGCCGTGGACCTGAGCAGCGGACGCATCTCGGCGGTGAGGTGGCGCAGCAGGTGGCTCATGCGAAGGCCCTTGATCGCCGCGCTCATCGAAAGGGTCGCGACGATCATCGCGGCCAACGACACCCAGGCCTCGGAGAGCAGTCGATGACGCTGGAACGTCAGCACGGTCATCACCACCGGCGCGAGGGTCGCTGGAAAGGAGACCGCGCCGAGCACGAGCGAGACGTACGCGCCCGCCTTCACGAGCGGTGGCGGCTGCTGGGGCCACACCCGCTGGGAGGGCTCAGGCTCCGTTCCGTCGAAGCGATCGGCGTGGCGCATCACCACGAGGTCGATCGCGATGAGCGCGATCAGCAGCAGCAGCGCCATACCGAGGAGGAGCGTCGACACGGCGCCGTTATACCGCGGCGGCGCCAACACACCAGCGCAACCGCGCTTTCCCTTGAACGGCGCCACGGCAGGGGCTACCCACTCGCCGGTGGTCAGCGCACCTCGGCAACGATCGTCCGTCGATCCGTGGACTGGGCGGGACCGCTGGCGCATCCGCGAGCCGAGGGAATGCCGAGTCTTGTCGAGGTGAGAGGATGGCGGCAGAGGGCGTGCACAGGCCGCTGAGCGGCGACGAGGGGTTTTGAGATGCGCTCTAAGCTCAACGAGGCGCAGCGAGCGGCGGTGGAGCACGCCCAAGGCCCTCTGCTCGTCCTGGCTGGAGCCGGCAGCGGCAAGACGCGGGTCATCACCCACCGCATCGCCCGATTGGTCCAACGCGGGGTTCGGCCCGAAGCGATCCTCGCGGTGAGCTTCACGAACAAGGCCGCCGCCGAGATGGCCGAGCGGATGGTGCCCTTGGTCGGCAAGGACAGCGCCGAGCGCCTGTGGCTCTCGACCTTTCACAGCTTCGGGGTGCGCTTCCTCCAGCAAGAAAACCGAGCTCTGGGCTACGACGGCCGCTTCGTCATCTTCGACCAAGGCGACAGCCTGGGGCTGGTGCGCGACATCCTGGGGCGCGAACGGCTCGCCGACAGGAGCCTCGACGTCCCCGCGCTGCTGACCCGCATTTCGCTGTGGAAGAACGCCTTCAAGATGCCCGAGGACGTGCGCCCCTCGGACTTCGAGTACGACGCCATCGCGCGCCAAATCTATCCGCTCTATCAGCAGGCGCTCGCGGACATGCACGCCTTCGACTTCGACGACCTGGTCGTCGCGCCGGTGCGCATCTTGCGGGAACGGGAGGACATCCGCGCAAAGTGGCAGCGTCGCTTCATGCACCTGCTCATCGACGAGTTCCAGGACACCAACCGGAGCCAGCTCGAGCTCCTGCGGCTGTTGACGGGCGAGCTGCGCAACGTCTGCGTCGTCGGGGACGACGACCAGTCCATCTACAGTTGGCGCGGCGCGGACGTCGGGAACATCCTCGACTTCGAGCGGCACTTCCCGGGCGCGGCGGTGGTCAAGCTCGAGGTCAACTACCGCAGCCGTGCGCCGATCCTCGACGTCGCCAACGCGGTCATCCACCAGAGCCGCGGCAGACGGCACGCCAAAACCTTGCGCTCCCACAAAGGCCCCGGCCCCAAGGTGCGGGTGGTGGCGCTGGCCGACGGGGCCCAAGAGGCGAAGTTCGTCGTCAAGGAGATCCGCGAGCTCGCGCGCGGCAGCGAGGTCAGTCCCGGCCGCCGCCCCTTCCCCTACGGCCACATCGCCGTGCTCTACCGCTCCAACACCCAGGGGAGGCTCCTCGAGGAGGAGCTGCGCATCGGCGGCGTCCCCTACCGCGTCTTCGGCGGCACGCAGTTCTTCGATCGCAAGGAGATCAAGGACGTCATCGCCTACCTCCGGGCGGCGGTGCACCCTCGCGACGAGCTCTCGCTGCGACGCATCGTCAACACGCCCCCCCGCGGGATCGGCCCTCAGACCCTCGACACCGTCCGCGCCCATGCTCTGCGCTCAGGCAAGCCCTTCGCCCATGCCCTCGCCGACGCCGAAAGGCTCGACCTCAGCCCCCGAGCCAAGCGCGGCATCGCCTCGCTGCTCGGTGCCCTCGCCCATGCCCGGCGCCGACTGAAAGCGGGCGACTCGATCGTCGCGGTCACCGAGCGACTCATGGACGAGGTCGGCTTCACGGGGCACCTCGCCGAGGACAAGACGCCCCACGGCGCGAGGCGCCGCGAGAACGTGCAGTTCCTGCTTCGGGCGTTGCGCCGCTTCGAGGAGCGCCGCAAGGTGACCCTCGATCAATTCCTGACGAACCTCACGCTCCGCGTCGATCAGGAAGAGAAGCAAGACGCGAACAACGCCGTGACCCTCTCGTCGCTCCACTCGGCCAAAGGCCTCGAGTTCGATGTCGTCTTCCTCGTCGGCTGCGTGGAAGGGCAGCTTCCGCACAGCCGCACGACGGACCCGAAAGTCACCGAAGCGGCGCCGAGCGACGTGGAAGAGGAGCGCCGGCTCTTCTACGTGGGTGTCACCCGTGCGCGGGAGCTCCTCTACCTGACCCGCCCCGAGCGCAGGACGATGCGTGGAAAGGTCACGCCGCGGGTCCCCAGCCGTTTCCTCGACAACCTGCCCGCCCACGCCTGGGAAGCCTACAAGCCCATCGGCGAGACCGAGATGGACCCCGAGGAGATGTCGCAGATGGCCACGGCGCTGCTCGAGAGGTTGCGCCGGTGAACGAGGTCCCGGTCGTCTTCGAGGCGTTCTGGATGCCTCGTTGGTTCGGCCACGATCCTGCCGTCGCTCGGTCGCAGGTCGACGTGTTCGTCTTCCGCAGCCTGCCGGAGCACGGAGGCATCACCGTCCTGGCGGCGGGCCCCGACGGGCCGCGACGACCGCTGCGCTGCCGGGTGCGCGCCCTACGCCACCCGGAGCTCGGCGCGCTCGCGGCCATCGAACCGGGGCCCCGACACTACCTCTTTCGGCGCCTCGACGGCACCGTCGTCACCCTCGCGGCCGAAGGCGGCTGCGTGCGGCAGGGGCTGAGCCACCCGCCGGCCGACTGGACCGTCCGAGTCGCCTTCGAGGCCCTCGGCCGCTGAAGCCGCCTGGGCGCCTCAATGCGAAACGGCCGGGACACCGCCCGGCCGCCAAGAACGAGAGCGCCGCGCCGTTCAGCGCGCCTGGTACAGGCTCAAGGAGCCAACGTACAGGAAGCCGACCATGAAGAGCACCAGGAAGGGAATCGTGACCCAGCTCCCGGTCACGACCGCCAGCGCGATGGTGACAACGAAGTAGAGCCCGAAGAGGATCTCCACGACCGAATGGAGCGGAAAGCGCGCCTTGTAGCGCTTCTTCTTCCAGCTGTCCTGGTTGCCTGTCACGCCGTGCTTGGGGGTCCGCACGAACTCGAGGTCCTTTCCGAAGAGCCCCTCGATGACGGCCCGCGCGTTGTTCACCGACAGGCCGATCCCGAGGGCCATCATCAACGGCAGGCGCTTGATGGCCTCCCAGAGGTTGTCGTAGAGGGCGCGGTGCGTGACCAGATAGAACACGCAGATCGAGCCGCAGGTCGCCGCGAAGAGCGGGATGTCGAGGAGCAGCAGCTCGGGATTGTCCATGTGTCGGCGCAGCAGCATGTTCGGCAGCTGCAGGAGCGCGAGCACCACCAGAAAGAGGTACGCGAAGTTGTTGGTGAGGTGGAAGACCAGCTCGACCTTCACCTTCAGCGGGATGTCGGCCTTGAGCACGGTCCACAGCAGCTTCTTGGTGGTCTGCGCCGAGCCCTTCGCCCAACGGAACTGCTGCGTCTTGAAGCTGTTCATCTCGCAGGGAAGCTCCGCCGGAGCGAGCGCGTCCGGCACGTAGACGAACTTCCAGCCCTTGAGCTGCGCGCGGAACGAGAGGTCCATGTCCTCGGTGACCGTGTCGTGCTGCCAGCCGCCGGCGTCCTCGATGGTGCTCTTGCGCCACATGCCCGCGGTGCCGTTGAAGTTGAAGAAGCGGCCCGAGCGGTTGCGCGCGATGTGCTCGATGATGAAGTGGCCGTCGAGCATCATCGACTGACACTTCGTCAGCAACGAATAATCGCGGTTGATGTGGCCCCAGCGCGCCTGGACCATGCCGACCTTCTCATCGGTGAAGTAGTGGATGAGCTTGCGAAGGATGTCCGGTTCGGGGACGAAGTCCGCGTCGAACACCATGATGAACTCGCCCTTGGCCGTCTTGAGCCCGTTCTCGAGGGCGCCCGCTTTGTAGCCCGTGCGGTCCGTCCGGTGGATGTACTCCGCGTCGAAGCCGCGCTCCTGCAGCTCGTCGACCTTGGCCCGGGCGATGTTCACCGTCTCGTCGGTGGAGTCGTCGAGGACCTGGATGTGCAGCTTGTCCTTCGGGTAGTCGATGGCGGCGACCCCTTCGAGGAGCCGGTCGACGACGTACATCTCGTTGAACATCGGGAGCTGGATCGTCACCGGCGGCAGCTCGTCTTCGGCGAACTTCCGGTCGGGTGTCGTCTTCCGGTGCCGGTGCCGCAGATAGAGCATGAGCAGGTTGCCGCGGTGGGCGCCGTAGATCCCCAAGATGGTCAGGGCGATCAGGTAGAGCGTGATGATGGCTGTGTCCACGGTGCTTCTCCTGGAGCGGTCGCTGGGCGACGCCGAAATCTGGGGCAGACCGCCGGGGCGTGCACTTAATCAATTGTCGGTGACTTGTAAGCCCATGTCACAGGCGTAACCGCCCGATATTACGAAGCAATCCACGGCGACGGGAGCGGCCGAACGGTCCGGCGGAAGCCCCTCAGCCAAGGTCCGGCCACCAGCGGGTCGGGAGCCCGTCGGTCTGGAGCAGCGCCGCGACGTCCATGGCGACGGCGACGAGACAATGGACGAGGAACCCCCCCCAGATGCTCTGGGTGCGCATCGCCAGCGTGCCGAGGAAGATCCCCGCGAAGGTGGCTGCGAGGGTCTCCGGCAGCTCCTTGCCGAAGTGGATCATCACGTAGGGGACGACCATCGCGAAGATCGCGCCCGAGCCCATGAGCGTCTTGCCCGCGCGCAGCCACCAGCCCCGGAAGAAGAATTCGAGGCTCAGAAACTGCAGCACGTACCACAGCTCCCAGAAGAGGAAATCGAACCAGGAGCGTTCGGCGCTCTTGTAGAATGGGTAGTAGCTGCTGAACCCGTCGGTGAAGCTGACCGCCACGACCGCCACGAGCACGACCGCGAAGGCCCCGAGGTAGATCCAGAGGTGCTCGGCGAAGCCCTCGGTCGAGAGGTACTGGTCGCGGACGCGCTCGCCGCTGAGCTTGACGACGGCGATGGGCATCAACAAGAAACCGAGCACGCGCCAAGCCGCCCAGTAGATGTGCTGCGAGAGCTCCCACCAGGGGCCTCGCCGCCACTCCTGGAAGAAGGTCCCCGACAGCTCCCCGCTTTGCTCGAGCTCGATGAGCGCGCGCACGATCCGGTGCAGGAACGCCGGCACGCCGATGTACTCCATCAGCGTCAGGAAGACCGCGCCGGCGCAGAACGCCACGAGAGGTCGGTAGTCGTAGCCGAGCCCCTGCGCGCGCCGCGCCTGCCGCTCGGCCTCGGCCTCGGCGTCGATCGCCTCCCAGGCCTCGAGGAAGAAGCGGCGTGGGTGCAGCTCGCCCAGGCGGGCGCGCCAGCGGGGGGTTGCGGCGTCGGTCATGGTCGGCGGCTCTCGGCGCAGGATGCCCTACGCCACCGCCTGCGCCAGCGCCGCCCCACGACGCAAGCGCGCGACGGCCCGCTCGCGGCCCAACAGGACGATGGTCTCGAAGAGCCCAGGGCTGCGCGTGCGACCCGTGAGCGCCACGCGCGCCGGCTGCGCGACGTGCTTCATCGCCAGGCCCGCCTCCTCCATCCACCCTGTCGTCGCCGCTTCGAGGGTCGCCTCGTCGAAGGGCTCGGCGCTCTCCACGATCGCCGCCAGCCGCTCGAGGTTGCCCGCGAACTCGGGCTTGAGGAACTTGCGCTTGCCCTTCTCGTCGTACTCCAGCGCGTCGTCGTCACGGAAGAAGTAGTCGAGGTCGGCGGCCAGGTCGGCCAGGGTCGTGGCCCGGAGCTTGACGGGAGCGATCGCCGCGAGGAGGCGCGGATCGTTGGGCGCGACCTCGAGGCCGCGCTGCCGAAGAAACGGCACCACCCGCTCGCCCAGGTCCGCATCGTCCAGACGCCGCAGGTGCGTGCCCTGCACGTGCGCGAGCTTCTTCTTGTCCCAGCGGCTGGCGGTCTTGCCGACATTCGCCCAGTCGAACTTCGCGATGAGCTCCTCGCGGGTGAAGATCTCCTCGTCGCCGTGGGACCAACCCAGGCGAGCGAGGTAGTTGAGCAGTCCATCGGGGAGGTAGCCGGCGTCGCGGTAGTCGAGCACCGCCACGCCGACGTCCTTGGAGCGCTTGCTCAGCTTCTTGCCGCGGTCGTCGAGGACCATCGGCAGGTGCGCGAGCTGCGGGCGCGGCAGACCGAGCGCATCGTAGAGCATCAGCTGCATCGGCGTGTTGACGAGGTGATCGTCGCCGCGGGTCACGAGGGTGATGCCCATCGTATGGTCGTCGACGAAGCAGCCGAAGTTGTAGAGCGGCAGCCCATTGTGCCGCAGGAGCACGAAGTCCTGCTGCTGGTCGAGGGGGTACTCGACGCGCCCGTAGACGAGATCGTCCCAGCCGATCTTCTCGCCGGGCTCCCGAGGCTCGGGGGTCTTGAAGCGAACCACGTGCGGCTGGGTTCGGTCGCCGTCGGTACGGTCGCGCCAGGGCGAGCGGAAGCGGAAGCCCTTGCTGCCGTGCTCCTTCTCGTAGGCCTCCCGCTGCGCCTGGATCTCCTCCTTGGTGGCGAAGCAGCGGTAGGCGTGGCCCGCCTCGACGAGCTTGTCCGCCCACGCGCGGTAGAGGTCGAGGCGCTGGCTCTGGAAGTAGGGCCCGTGCGGCCCGCCGACCTCGGGCCCCTCGTCCCAGTCGAGGCCGAGCCAGCGCATGGCGTCGAGGATGACCTGCACGGCGTCGTCGGTGTTGCGCTCGACGTCCGTGTCCTCGATGCGAAGCACGAACTGACCGCCTCGCTGGCGGGCCCAGAGCCAAGCGTAGAGCGCGGTACGGACCCCGCCGATGTGCAGGTAGCCGGTGGGACTCGGGGCGAAGCGGACGCGGACGGTCATCGCCGGGCGTCTAGCGAGCAGCGGCCGGCGGGTCAACCGTCCGAGAGCTTGGCTGCCGATGGGACGCGCTCGAACCTCGCGTCAAAAGCGTCCTTGAATGGCCGCGGTGGCGCCCCCGACGCTTGGCGAGATGGAGAGCTGCACCGCGGACGACGCTTCGTCATCGCCGCCGCGGTCGACCCGTTCGCTGAGCCAGTAGCTGAGCGCGAAGCCCCCGACCATGCCGGCGGCCGCGGTCCCGAAGGCCCGGCCGGTGGAGAAGTCGTCGCCTTCGATCAGAGCAATCAGACCGAAGCCGAGCCCGAAGCCGCCGGCGGCGCCGAGTTGGATCAGGAAGGCGCGCAGCCGCGAGAAGGAGACGCGGCGAGTGAGCAGCGCCGCACTCGTCAGCGCCACCGCGTTGACCGCCAAGAGCCCGCCCGTGAGCCCCTGCAGCACCCCCTCGCGTCCGTCGACGAGCTCATCCAACGGACCCGCCGTCCGGTAGAGCGAGAGGGTCACGGCCCACGCCGTGCTCAGGAAGACGTCCATGATCGCGATGTCACCGGCGGTGGGGGACAAGGTGAAGTCGACCGCCGCCGCGGCACCGAGGGAGAGGGCGTGCGAGAGCAGCAAGGTCCCCCCGACCGCCTGCGGCCGCCAAGAGAGGCCATCAAACTCGCCTTGCTCGAAGTTCACCCCCAGCGCCGAGAACAAGAGCAAGCCGTTGATATAGGACCAGCGCGGCAGAGCCGAGTAAAGCGCCGCCTGGCCCGGCGTGACGCCGTCCCGGGAGAGGCCGAGGCTCAGCCCCAGGCCCAGCGCCATGCCCACGCCCACCACACCGCCGAACCGGGCGCCGTCGCAGTCGAGGGTGAGACAGAGCATCGAACCGGCACCAAGACCCTGGAGCGTCTGCCGAGCCGCGAGCTCGACGCGCGCCCCAACACTCCGGCGCTCGCCTGAACGCGTGGGCGGTTCTTCGGGCGGCGCGAGTCGATCGAGGAGCCGGTGGGCCTCGCTGGCCGCCGGGTGCGTCGCGGGGATCTGTCGCAGAAGCGCGACGGCCCGCTCGCGCTCTTCGTCCGCGAGGGCAAGGGTGGCCTGGTGATAGATCTCCCAGAAGGGATCGGCCCGCGGAGGAGGCGCTGAGGCCACGCCCGTCGCTGTGGGCGTGGGGGCGCTGAGCTCGGCAGGGGACGCCCGGTCGCCGTCCGTAGGCGAAGCCACGGCGGACGGCCTGCGGTTGGAGCCCGCGACCTCGCTCTCGTCCGAGGGCGCCTGAGCAGAGTCCGCGTCGACAGCCGCCTGAACGGAGTCCGCGTCGACAGCCGCCTGCGCGGAGTCCGCGTCGGAGGGCGCCTGGGCCTCCGCGGTGACGCACCACAGGGAGACGCACCACAGGGACAGCAGCGCGAGCCACGCGCCCTGGCGCCCTCGACGTGCCGTGGGCTCCGGGTTGCGCAAGCGCGAAACGGGAGGGGAAGAGAGCTCGAAGCAGGAAGGTTTCGGATGCATCGTCGCTGAGCTCCGTGCGTCGCGAGGGGTCGAGTCGGGGGTCGGCGTCTTCGAGGACACGCGACGCCAAAGCTGAGCACGCCGCGTGCCCACGCCATACGCTCGGCGTTTCTGAGCCTCGGGCCACGAGCTGTGCCGCGACGGCACGCCTGCTGTGGCAACGACAGCACACGTCCTGGCCGTCGGACCCGAGGCAACCGGCGGGTTGACCGGGCGAGCCCCCGCGATCAGGTTCCGCCGTTCATGAGCGACGCGCTGGCGAAGCGAATCAACCGTGGCACGGGGCGTCGGGCGACGCTCCGCTTCGTGGGCGACGAGCCCTTCGGGCCGCGGCTCCGCGCCCGGAGCTGGCGCTTCGGCAACGGCCTGCGGGTGGTGACCCTCCCGGACCCGAGCGCGCCGGTCGTGAGCTATCAGACCTGGTTGGGTGTCGGCTCCCGGCACGAGCGGAAGGGCAAGACGGGGCTCGCCCACTTCTTCGAGCACCTGATGTTCGGCGGCACCGCCCGCGTGCCCCACGGCGAGTTCGACCGACGCTTGGAGGAAGTGGGCGCCGAGAGCAACGCCGCGACCTGGACCGACTGGACCTGCTTCTACGAGAACCTCCCTGCCCACGAGCTCCCCCTCGCGATCGAACTCGAGGCCGATCGGCTGACGAACCTCGTGCTCGACGAGCCGCGGGTCGAGAGCGAGCGAGAGGTCGTGATGAGCGAGCGACGCGACCGCATCGACGACGACGTGGACGGACGCGCGGGCGAAGCGCTGTGGGCCACCGCGCTCCCTCGACACCCCTACGGTCACCCCACCTTGGGGTGGATGCGCGACATCCGGCGGCTGAGCGTCGCCGACTGCGAAGCGTTCTATCGGACCTGGTACGTGCCCAGCAACGTCGTCCTGGCCATCGCCGGAGACTTCGACGAGGCGCGCGTGCTGCGTCGGATCCGAGACGCCTACGGAAAGCTCCGGCGCTCGCCACGGCCCACCGCGCCGCCCACGAAAGGACCCGGCCAACGGCGCGAGCGCCGCAAAGTGCTGCGGATGCCGGCCTCGTCCCAGCGGCTCCACATCGGCTACCGGGCGCCGGCGTTCGGCGACCCGGACTGGATCGCGCTGACCGTGCTCAGCCAGCATCTCGTCGGCGGCGAGGCGTCCCTGCTGCACGAGGATCTCGTCATGGATCGGGAGCTCGCGCGGTCGGTTTGGGGCTACCTTCCGCCCTTCGCGCTTCCTTCGCTCTACGAGCTCGGGGTCGACCTGCGCCCCGGAGGCGATGCTCAGGTCGCCCTCGCCGCCCTCGATAGGGCGATCGCCGAGGTGGTCGACCACGGCGTGCCTCCGGACGCGCTGCAGCGCGCCAAGGCGCGCCTCGAGCTCGGCCTGATCTCGTCGATGGAGACGGCTTCAGGCAAGGCCGACCTCCTCGGCTTCTATGCGACCCTCGGGCTCCGACCGGCCGGCATCTTCGAGCGCATCGACGCCACCGCCGCGGTCGGTGACGAGGACCTGCGGCGCGTCGCCACGCGCTGGCTCGATCCGCGCCAGCGAACCGTCGTGACGGTGGTGCCCCGATGACCCGCCGGTTTCGCGCGCAGGGTCTGCGGGTCTTCCTCGAGGAAAATCACGAGCTGCCGCTCGTCGACCTCGTCATCCGCATCGAAGGAGGCTCCCTGTCGGATCCCGAGCGTCTCGCGGGGCTGACCCGCGTGATGGGTCGGCTTTACCGGCGCGGGACCCGCCGCATGAACGGCGCCGCGGTCGATGCCCAGGTCGCCGCCCTCGGCGGTCGGCTGGCGGTCACGATCGGGCGCGAGGCCCTGACGCTCCACGGCTCGGTGCTCGCGCGCAACGTCGAGCCCTTCGTGGCGCTGGTGGCCGAGCTGCTCCGCGCGCCCGCGTTTCGAGGGCGCGATCTGGCGCGGGCCAAGCGGCGGATCAAAGCGAACCTCGCGGCCCTGGCGGACGACGACCACGGCCTCGCGAGCCGCCACCTGCGCGGGCTGGTCTTCGGCGAACACCCCTACGGACGCCCGCTGGGTGGGACCCACGACAGCATCGGGCGCATCACCCGGGCCGACCTGATCGCACACCACGAGCGTAGCTGGCGGGCTGCGCATATCCGCCTCGGCGCCGCCGGCGCCATCGACGAGGCATCCCTTCGCACACTGCTCGCCCGTCACTTCGCCGATGTCCCCCGGGGCCGGTACGTCGCGCCACGAGCGGGGGCGCCCAAGCGGACCCGTGGTCGCCGCCTTCTCATCGTCCACAAGCCCGACCGAACCCAGACCCAGCTCGGCGTGGGGACCCTCGGAATCAAAGCGACGGACTCGCTCTACTTCCCGTTCTACGTGGCCGACACGGCCTTTGGCGGCATGTTCAGCGCGCGCCTCATGCAGGCCATCCGGGCCGAGCGGGGCTGGAGCTATTCGGCTTACAGCGTCGTGGGCGCCGCGCGCCAACGCGAGCTTTGGCGCATGTGGACGCACCCCTCCGTCGAGAGGGCCCGCGACTGCCTGGCACTCCAGCTCGAGCTCCTCGAAGAGTGGGTCGAAGGCGGGCTGCGCGCCGAGGAGGTGCGCCGCGCCAAGCGCTATCTCATCGGGAGCCGCTGCTTCGACGAGGACACAGCGTACCGGCGCCTCGACCTGGCCATGTCCGTCGCGGCGCTCGGGCAGGGTAAGGCGCACCTGGGCGGCTACCGAAAGGCGATCGCCGAGGTCGACCGCGCAGCCGCGAGCGAAGCGGTGCGGCGACGCCTGCGCCCCTGGGACCTCGGGATCGTGGCCGTCGGCGACGCGACCCGGCTCGCCGACGCGCTCGGCTCGCTGCCAGGGATCGTGCAGACCCGGGTCGTGCCCTTCGATGCCCGGCTCTGAGCGCGCGCTACTCGATCGTAGGGCCGATGTCGTCGGGGTCGAAGTTGAGCCAGGCGTTGGGCGCGCCCGCCCCGTGGAGGTTCGCGAGCTCGCCCGCGTCGTTGAGCTGGCTGAGGGGACCGAGGGTGACCACGAGGTCGCCCCGATCCGTGACGCATGCGGGAAACTCTGCCCGCACTGGCAACCTGGGATCCACACAGGCGGAAACCGGCATGTTTTCACGAATCATCGCATCGCGGTCGCATTCTCGTTGCGCTTCCGGCGCGTCCGCGTTGAACCGAAAGCTCCACGCCTTCTCGCCCGCGTCGAAGGCGCCGTTGGCGTTGGCGTCGACGTAGACTTCGACGCGGTAGTCGAAGCCGTCGTCGAAGAGCCCCGGCAGCTCGATCGTGCCGTTCGGCCTCCCGGTCCCGCGGTAGAGCCCGACAGCCCGGGTCTGTTCGACGGCGCCCCCGGGCCCCGGGAGGTTGAGGCCGGTCAAACGCACCTCGATCTTTTCCCCGTTGACGGCTTCGCACAGGAAGACCCGCAGCGCCCCCAGCGCCCTGGATACCTGGGGCGCCTCGAGATTCACGAAGTCGAGGTTGTGGACGAACACCTCGGGGCCGTCGACGCAGGCATTGGGCAGGCGCCAGCTGTGATCGCCGGGGAAGGTGTAGTTCCCCGAGCCGTCCTGGTCGCCGTAGAAGTCGATCCGGTACGGAGGCCGTGCCGCGTCGTCGTTCGCAGGCACGGCGTGGGGCATGCGCAGGTTCAGCGTTGGCTCTTCGAGGGGCTCGAAGAGGGCCCGGGCCGTCAGCGACGGCGCCACCTCCGGGTCGGCGCTCGGACGCAGCAAGAGCACCTCGAAACGGTCGTCGGTGTGAGGGGTGAAGTTGCGCAGGCGAAGCTCCAAATCGCAGCCATCGTCCTGTTCGAAGCGGGCGGTGTCCGTCAGAGCGAAGCACCCCGAGAGGGCGACCACGCAGGCGAAAGAAAGCATCGGGCGCATCAGAACCTCAGCTCCATGGTGGCGTGGCAGCTCCGAGGGCCGCAGCCCGCCGCTACCTGCGGCGCGCGCTCGTCGTCGTCGCCGCCGGGCCGAAGAAACAGCAGCCCCACGCCGACCGCCGTCGTCACCAGCCCCGTAAAGAGCAGGGCATCGGTGGTGCGGATCATGCGGTCGGCCCGGGCACGTTCGCCATCGAGGTCGAAGGTCGCCACGCAGCGGTCGTCGGGGCAGTTCTCCTCGAGGGTGTTCACCCGCCCCTTCGCGATCGCGCCGGTGACAAACGAGCTGACCACGAGCGCGAGACCGCCCCCGCCCACGGCGATCCCAACCGGGTTCAGCCGACGCTGCTCGGCTTCCTGCGCCCGCCGGCGTTCCTGCTCAGCGCGGCGTCGCTGAGTCTCCGCCTCTTGCGCCAGGCGCTGGCGTTCCTCTTCGAGCCGCCGACGCTCGGCCTCTTCCTCGGCGCGCTGCGCCTCCTGCCGCGCGAGGGTCTCCTCCATGGCGGCGTGGCGATGCCGCAACCGCTCGAGATCGTCGACCTCCGGGTTCTGCTCCAGGTAGCGGCCCAGCGCCCGGGTGGCCTCGGGGAGGTTCCCGGCATCGCGGTAGGCGAGGTAGGCGTTGAAGAGGAGCGAGGCGCGCTCCGAGAGCTCGAAGGCGGCCTCGAATTCGCGCGCGGCTTCCATGAAGCGCCCCGCCTCGTAGAGCGCCTGCCCGACTCGGAAACGCGAGCGCGCCAGCTCGTCGTTCTCGATGCCCTCCGTCCGCATCTGGCGCGGGTCGTACTCGGCATCCGCTTCGGCGCCTGCTTCCCCGTCCGCTGGCGACGCCGCCTGTTCGTGCGGCTGCGCCTCCTCCGGCGTGCCACTCCCATCTTGGGCGAGCGCCGGCGACGCCAGCACGACGCAGAGCCCCCCCCACAGCAGATGCTTCATGGGGCACACTATAGGAGGTGCATGCCCAGGACCCAAGCGACGAGAGGGCGACGATGCCCGCCGGAACGATCCTTCGATGGCTGAGCGCAGCAGCGCTGGTCTGCGGCTGCGGCGAGGACTCGCCAGCGTTGCGCGACGCCGCGCGCCTCGACGCCTCCTCGGTGGACGCGGCCCCCTTCGATGCCGGAACCGACACCGGAACCGACGGGGGCGGTCGCCCCGACGCCGCCCCGGCCGACGCCGCCACCGACGGACCGAGCGACGCCGCCACCGATGGGCCGAGCGACGCCGCCACCGACGGGCCTGCGGCGGACGCCGGCGCAGCCGACCCTTGCGCAGGAATCGAACCCGGCATCCCCGAAGATCGGAGCCGCTGGGCGAGCTACTCGGAGCGGGAGTATACGCCCCTCGAACCCCGCGCTTCCCACGCCAACGTCAGCGTGCGGCGCGGGATGTACAAGACCGCCAGGACGGTCCCTCTGTTGCCGGGAGACGCCGGCCAGATCCTCTTCGAAGACACCGCCTACTACGACATCGCGGTAAAGCTCGTTTCACTCAGTGAGTGCCCGGGCGACTTTGGAGGAGGCGGGAGCACGCTGCCCGCATCGTGCGTCCGCATGTCGAACGCCAGCGGCATCATGGCCTTCTATTACCGAACGCCGAGCGCACGCCAGGAGTACGGCTGCACCATCGAGCCCGGGCGCACCTACTACCTCAACGTCGTTCATGCCACCGACCCCGAAGACCTCGCCGGCAGCAACACGTGCGTACGCGCCTCGGAGTGCGGCTTCAACATCGACACCTTCGAAGCCCCGCGGTAAAGCACCGAAGACCTCGGCAGCGGCGCTCGCGCATCGCGGCCGGTGCGAGGCCGGCGGACTCGACGTAACGCCACGACCGCAGAGGAAGCCGCAAGGCCGCCGCTCGGACCCGATCAGCGCCGCGCCGACCAGGTCCCCGAGAAGTCGCCCCCGATGAGCGAGCCCT
>Ga0256832_1000684_pt1 | contig 22121 bp, 21 predicted proteins | sample 134614metaG_FD_190534 | JGI IMG/M metagenome (GOLD analysis project Ga0256832, IMG submission 190534) | Hydrothermal vent microbial communities from Lau Basin, Pacific Ocean - 134-614 | ecosystem: Environmental > Aquatic > Marine > Hydrothermal vents | place: Pacific Ocean: Lau Basin | collected... | reverse complement strand
ATTACGAATAAAGGCTTCAGGGCTTGCAGAGGTGCTGCCCAAAGCAGCGGGCGTGTCGTCCAGTTCCATACTTGTTTCTTCCATGAATTTTGAGCAGGTCGTTTGTTTGGGGATGTCTCCATGACATCCGGCAAACGACCTGTATTTTCTTATATTTTGTGGAGCAGGTCAAATAGTCTACAGCGGGTACACAGGATGGGGCTTTTTCTCTTTATAGTATTTCATCATCTGGGGTGCCAGAGCGCGTAACGTGGCCTGACGATTACCCGGTGCCGGGTGGGTACTAAGAAACTCCGGTGGATTGGCACCGCCAACACGGCCCATTTTTTCCCACAGGGTAGCGGCTGCATAAGGGTCATAACCGGCTTTAGCCGCCAGTTCAATGCCCATTCTGTCTGCCTCACTCTCAGCCGTTCGGCTGTTGGGCAGTTGTATAGCCAGATTGGCGGCCAGTGCAGCACCGGTTAAAGCCGCTCCCCGGTTGGAATCATTAGCCGCCACAGCTACCGCCATCAGGCCGATCTGGGAAGCCATGGCTACTGACATTTTTTCTGCCGTATGGTTAGCCAGCGCATGGGCAATTTCATGTCCCATAACCTGAGCCAGTTCATCGTCTGTTGGTTTTACCTTGTTTAACAGGCCGGTATAAATAGCCATTTTACCGCCCGCCATACACCAGGCATTAACGGTCTCAGGATCGTCAATCACTTTTACACTCCAGTCCCAGCTTCTGGTTCTTGGGTAATCATGGATGGCCTGGGCAATTAAACGCCCGGTAATTTGTTTGACCCGTCTGGTTACAGCCGGATTATTATCAATTTTACCTTTATCATCCAGCGGCTGAAGGGTTTTAACATAGGCTTCTTTAGAAGCGCTGATGGCCTGCTCAGGAGAAACCAGCATTAACTGTCGACGTCCGGTGGGACTGGTGGTACAGGCTGTAATGACTAAAACCAGTACTAACAGCGGTATAATAAATAAACGTTTCATTATTACAATTATTCCTTAAAGTGATTATCTCTTAACGGCTTAAACAGATATTCCAGACCATTGGTCTTAATTTCCAGCACAATGGCCAGCATCCTGCCCAGTTCACCCTCTGGAAAACCTTTATTGGCAAACCAGACCACATAAGGCTCAGGCAGGTCTATCAGCAGACGATCTTTATATTTGCCAAAAGGCATTTTATATCGAGCCAGCCTGAGTAGCAATTGCGGATCGGAAAACAGGGGTTGTTCCGGTGTTGTGTCCATTATATTTTTCCGGTGAATGTCAGGTTTTTTTACACTTTATAGTGTTTACCCGATAACGTCTGTTTTGATTGTACTTAAATTATTGTAAAATATAAACAAATTATCCGAGGTACAAAACTTGCTTAAATTTTAATATGTATACGAAAAAACCATTTAAATTAAGCACCTTGCTTCTGCTTACTTTTATGCTGTCAGCCATAAGTACGCTCTATGCCTATGAATCGCCTCTGCAGGCAACCATTGCCAAAGCTGAAACCGGTCTGATAGATGCCCAGCTGGAACTGGCTATTGCTTATGAACATGGTGAAGGAGTTGCCAGAGATCCGCAGAAGGCCGTAAACTGGTACTGTCGTGCTGCTCTAAAAGGCTCTGCAGATGCTCAACGCAACCTGGCCTGGATGTTTCTTAATGCCAGGGGTGTATCCAAAGATGAGGCGGTTGCTGTTCGCTGGTTCAGTGCAGCAGCCAAATCCGGCGATGATTTCTCAAAAAACATTCTGTCCCGTCTGGATACCGAACTTAAAACCAGCAAAACCGTTTGTGATACCAGCACTATTCCCATGTGGGAAACCCGTCAGTGCCGGGGTCAATGTCGTAAAATTGTTAAACAGGCCAGTGAAATTGCCCAGGGGTATAATATAGACCCCCGCCTGGTTCTGGCCGTTATTCAGCAGGAATCCCGTTTTAATGCCAGGGCTCGTTCTCATAAGGGTGCCATTGGACTGATGCAGTTGCTTCCTGAAACCGCCAGCCGTTTCGGCGTCAGCAATATCCATAATCCTGAACAGAACATTAAGGGCGGCGTACGTTATTTAAGCTGGCTGCTTAATGAATACCGTGGTGATGTCGCCCTGGCACTGGCCGGATACAATGCCGGTGAAAAAGCCGTCGATCGATATAAAGGTATTCCACCCTATAAGGAAACGCAAAATTACGTTAAACGTATTTTGAAAATCTACGGTAAAAAATACCACCCTTATGAAAAGTCGCTGTCCTTTAACAGCCATTTTAAATAATCCACCTTTTACCTGATATCTCATTTCAGGTTTGACACATTACGCCCTGTTTACTAATCTCAGTACATGAGTTTTAAAATATCAGCGCATACTGTTAAGGGGGTTCTGTATAGATTCTTCTCTGCAAGATTCATGAATATTAGTTATCTGATAATTTTATTTATACTGTTATTAATAAATCCATCTTTAGCCGATAATTCAATTATTAATACTATTTCCAGTCACGTAAAAACTCATCTTAATCTCTCCCATGAGGAAAAAACATGGTTAGTTCAGCATCCTGTCATTGAAGTGGGTATTGACCCGTCATTTGCCCCTTTTGAGTGGCTGGATAACAATCAGCAGCTTCAGGGAATGTCTGCAGATTACCTGACTCTGATACAGAATATTCTCAAAGTAAAGTTTAAAATCAAAAAAACGGTCAGCTGGCAGGAAACCCTTGATCTGGCAAAGGCCAATCGTCTGGATATGCTTTCAGATGCAAACAAAACCCCGGAACGAGAAAAGTATCTGCTGTTTTCTGAACCCTATATAGAGACTCCTATTGTTATTATAAATGATATTCAGAAAGGTTTTATAGGCAGTATCAGTTACCTGAAAGGTAAACGTGTGGTCCTTGAAAAAGGCTATTTTCTTAACGATTTAATAAAATCACATTACCCGGATATTAAAATTATTAATGTTGCAAATGGTTCAGAAGCACTCCAGTACCTGGATTATGGGCTGGCCGATGCTTATATCGGAGATGCTGTCTATAGCAACTATCTTATTCAGAAAAACAACCTGCTTAACCTGCGTATTTCTGGCCATACCGGTTATATCAATCAGCATCGCTTTGCCGTACCTAAGGAAAAAGCCGTTTTATTATCCATTTTGAAAAAAGCCTTAAAGCAGATTAGCAATAAACAAAAAGATCAGATCCTGTTTAAATGGCGAGGAATGCATATTCAGCAGGGTATTTCTCTTAGAAAACTCATTTATATTGGCATTGCCATTGCCCTGTTATTTGCCCTGTTCACCTATTGGCTATTTCGTCTAAAAAAAGAAATCCATCAGAGAAAGAAAATAGAACAGGCATTAATTGAAAGTGAAGCCCGTTTTCGAAATGTTTTCGAAGCCACTGATGCCATTGCAGTACAGGGGTATAATAAACACCGGGAGGTTATTTACTGGAATCCCGCCAGTGAACAGCTGTACGGTTATAGTAAAAACACAGCGCTTGGGAAAAAACTGGAAAATCTGATTATTCCGGATGAAATGCGTGAACCGGTTATACAGAAGATCAATGACTGGATTGATAATGGACATCCTATTCCCTCTGCCGAGTTGACACTTAAAAAATCAGATGGTAGTCCGGTTGATGTTTTCTCCAGTCATGTACTGCTTAAAAACAGCAACAATGAAGCTGAGCTGTACTGTATTGATATAGACATTAGTCTGCACAAAAAACAGGCCCGAAAAATTGAGTATCAGGCTTATTATGATACCTTAACCAATCTTCCCAACCGCTTTCTGGCACTGGATCGCCTGAACCAGTTACTCAATATGGCAGAACGAAACCAGCAAAAAATAGCGGTTTTATTTCTGGATCTGGATGATTTTAAAAAGGTCAATGATACCCTGGGACACGAATGCGGTGATCTATTATTAATAGAAGCGGCCACTCGCTTAAAGCGTATTATTCGCGCGAATGACACCATTGGACGGTTGGGCGGCGATGAATTTATTCTGCTTATTGGCGATCTGGACAGCACCAGTGATATCCAGGCCATTGCAGAAAATCTGTTAAAGCAGTTTCTTACCCCGTTTAAAATTGAATCCAGAGAAATAATACTGACTGCCAGTATAGGCATTGCACTTTACCCGGATGACGGTAAAGAAACTTCGGAACTATTACGCAATGCCGACTCCGCCATGTACCATGCCAAAAACAGGGGCAGGAATACGTTTTCCTATTTTACTAAAAAAATGAACCTGGATGCTTCCCGCCGACTGGAGCTGGAAGAACATATGCACGGCGCACTGGACAGAAATGAATTTGAGGTCTTCTATCAACCCAAAATCAATATTAATAATGGCAAACTCATTGGTGCCGAAGCCCTGTTGCGCTGGCATAATCCGACTTTGGGAAATATATCTCCTGTTGAATTTATTCCTGTCTGTGAGCAAACAGGCCTGATCATCCCCATTGGTCAGTTTGTTTTTCAACAGGCTGTAAAGCAGACGCTTGAGTGGCAGCAGCAATACATTAATGATTTTAATATTGCCATTAACCTGTCGCCCAGGCAGTTTCGTGATCCCGATCTGGTTGATTCTATATTCAGGATCCTTAAAAACAGCAATTTATCAGCCGATACTCTGGAACTTGAAATCACTGAAGGGGTTTTATTAAGCGGTCATAACTATATTAATGAAGCTTTAAACCGCATCAGCAACATTGGTATCAAACTGGCCATGGATGATTTTGGTACCGGTTACTCATCCCTGAGCTATTTACGTCGGTATCCATTTAATGTTCTGAAAATTGATCGCAGTTTTATTAAAGATATTGCCTCCGATTCAGCCGACAGGGAGCTGATTAATGCCGCCATTGCCATGGCGCACGGACTTAATTTAAAAGTGGTTGCAGAAGGGGTGGAAAGCAGTGAACAGTTAAAATATCTGCAGGCACTGGATTGTGACATAGCTCAGGGGTATTATTACAGCCAGCCGATTTGTGCTGATGACTTTACGCAACTCATTAAGGATAGTTTAAACTGACACTATGCCCCATCCAGTCACTATTATTTATCATGCCAACTGCCCTGACGGCTTTGGTGCAGCAGTAGCCGCCTGGCTGTTTTTTAAACAGCAGCCCGGTTACAAAAAAAAACACCTTAACTTTCATAAAGGTAAACACGGCTCTGCACCACCGGACTGTACCGATCATAGCGTTTATATTCTGGATTTCAGCTATAAACGTAAAGATATGCAGAAGCTTTGTCAGAGAGCACATAAAGTGATTCTGATTGATCACCATATCAGCGCTTATAAAGAACTAAACGATCTGCAAAAAACCCCCAATCTGTCACTGCATTTTGATATGCAGCAATCCGGCGCCGTTTTAAGCTGGAAATACTTTCACACAGATCCGGTACCAAAGTTGTTAAAGCATATTCAGGACAATGATCTCTGGCAGTTTAAACTTAACAACACCCGCACCATTATTTCAGCATTGATGTCCCATCCCCTGAAACGGAAGTTGTGGGCCTGCTGGTTAAAAGACAAACAGGCTCTGAAAAAATTACATGCTGAAGGGCTGATCCTTGAGCGCCACAAAAAGAAACAAATCATGAAATATAAACAGGCGGCATTTATGGGCAATATTGCCGGTTACACTGTACCGATTGTCAATGCCCCTTCCAGTATCGGCAGTGAATTGCTGAATCAGTTATCTGCAGGCTACCCTTTTGCCGCTGCTTATGAAGACAAGGCTGATCGCCGCTGCTGGCAGCTGCGTTCAGGCGGAGATAAAGCCGTCGATGTATCAGAAATTGCGGCCTTATTCGGCGGAGGCGGCCACCAGCAAGCCAGCGGTTTCAGTACCGGCCATGCGACTATTAACCTTAAGGCCCCTGTTAATGCTAAATAGTATTAAGGCCATCAGCCTCGGTATTGTCACTCTGCTGCTGTTTGAATTGCTTAACCAGCTTGTGGTTATTATGGCATCGGTTGGTTTTAACTATCTTATAAAAAGCCATCCTTCCCTGGCCTCCTGGTCACAGGTATTTACCTATTCAATTGCAGCACTGGGGCATTTTATCGTTATGCTCATAACTGGAATAGTAGTTACTATGGCTTCTATACCAAAAATGGCTATTTTAAATGCGGGACTGGCTGTTATTATCGGCAGCGGTATTTCCCTTTATCTTTCCCTGAGAGATGATATTTTCACTCCCATTGCTTTTATCTTTTTAATATCGGGACTATTGTTTGCATTTCTGGGCTGCCGGATCTGGCAACGGCGGGAAAACAGGAAGTAAGTCCCAGGTACGGTTATTCTGCCCATACCTGGGAAGGTGTTTCCGAAACGGCAGTTTTATTTAGCCGTTGGAATTTTCTTAACAACAACACGACCGTTCAGAGGCTGAACCGGACGATTATTAGGATGTTTAAGCGCATACTGGAAAGCTTCTAACTGCAGCTTGTTTACATTGGAACGGGTCTGTAACACAATCCATATCACCCCTTCTGTACAGGGTGGTGTAGTCAGAGAACCACTATAACGGAAGTAGTTTTTAACCACCTTGTCACGTTCAAATAATTCCAGATCACGAACGCCGGGACGTTTGGTTTCACCCACATTAAAGGGCATATTTTTTAATAAGGCATCCAGTGCGGTATTAGCTGGGCCTGGGCGGTAAAGCAGAGAAACTACGGCAATCTGATTATCTTCACTGACATGCACAAAGTGGGCTTCCAGGGGATACGAAGTACCGTCTATCCTGTGTTCGCTGGGGGTGTGAAAGTGAAACTGCTTGAGAAAATAAGGTTTTTCATCAATGGTGATTTTACCGCCGGAACGGATATTGACCTGAATGGTATGACCATTATTAACAATATTTTCCGGTACCAGCATATTATACTCAAAGCGAATACCTTTTAATTTTGAAGGTACCGCCGTACTGATATTGATAGGCGACTGGTTTTTACCTTCATGGCACATTCTGTACTCATCCGATAATAAGGCCCAGTATTTAGGCCCTGTTCTGTCCTGGTAAGACCACTTTGCATGTTCTGTTGCTTTCTCAACTCCAGCAGTCTCGGCTCCGGCGGCCTGCTCTTTGGCAACAGTCCATGCAGGTAAAGCAATAAGTGCTGATATCAGCAGAAAACCAAGTGGTTTTATGGCTGTTAGTTTCATATAAATTTCCTGTGATTGGTCAAAAGAATTAGTTCATTAGCGTTAACTATAAGTGAAAGCGGAGTGATTTTCATCCAAATTACCATAAATTTAAAATAAAAAAATAATTTTTAAAGGTAAGATACCTTTGCTTTCTGGAATTCTGTTCTATACTTAAGTTAATAACCAATCAAATTGCTTGGTTATTTTCACCACGAAACATGGACATAACGATGGAGAAAAGCAATGTACGACACAGTCAATATGGTACGCATTACCGGCTTAAACCCCGAGGAAATTGAAGAACGGGCTAAAGCCATTGGCATCCAGCTGACCGATGAACACTGGGACGCGATTAAGTTTATCAAAAACTTCTATGATTATCATGAAGATGAAGAGCTGGAAGTGCGGGATTTTAATAATGCCATTAAAGGAAAATACGCAGATAAAGGCGGTCTGCAGTACCTGTACCGGTTATTTCCCGATGGCCCGGTGGACACACTGACCCAGCTTGCAGGTATCAGCGAAATAAAAAATACCCGTAACCCGTCTATGGGTTCTGTGCAATAGGTTTTAACCAGACCAGTCCCAGCTGCCTCATCTGTTTTTCTATCCAGCGCACCCGGCTCTGGGTGTAGGCAGATGGATTAATAACCCTGTATCGATAAGGGTTAGGTAATACTGCGGCCAGCCGTGCGGCTTCATGAAAAGTTAACCGGGCTGCTGGTTTTTGAAAATAAGTCTGGCTGGCCGCTTCCACACCAAATATTCCCGGACCGAACTCTACGATATTCAGATAAACTTCCAGGATCCGCTGTTTACTGACCATTAACTCCAGAATAACCGTTAAGCCGGCTTCCAGTGCCTTACGTATCCAGCTTCTCCCCTCCCAGAAAAACAGATTTTTAATGGTTTGCTGACTAATGGTACTGGCACCTCGGACGGCTTTACCCTGTCCACTGGCAGAAACAACCTGTTAAATTGAGTTAAAATCAAAGCCCGAATGCCGGGGAAACAACTGATCTTCCGCGGCAATCACAGCCAGTTTCATTGGTGCAGAAATCCTGTCTCCATTAACCCAGTGCTGCTGTATTGTGACCGGAAAATTATTCGGCGGCATAATCTGCCGCTGCAGTTTCCACATCCAGACAGGCGGATTAAACAGATTTAAACTGCCAACCAGTATCAATGACAGCAGTAATAAAGCCGTAAACAGCAGCAACAGTTTTTTTAACAGCCCGTTAAATATTACTTTAAGTTTCAGATTAACCCCCCATTTTTCCGTTTTTTATTCAGCTTTTTTAGCTTTTAAGCAGTTATTCAGTATAACCCACAGCACCGCAAGTAACTGGCTGCAGGTACCGTGTTTACCGTAAATCATGACACAGATATTACAAATATGAAATTTTTATGACAAAGCACTTACAGGTTCTTTTTGTCATAAAGCTGTCACAATTGCTTCCTATAATGACAACCTGAATTTGTTCATAAATGGAAAAATAAAGATGCTTTTAAGAAAACCTGCTGTAAAACTTATTGCGGCCAGTATTCTGGCCACCACCATGGTCACTATGGCACAGGCCCGCGATCAGATAAAAATTGTTGGCTCTTCAACCGTTTATCCTTTTGCCAGCTCTGTTGCTGAAGAATTTGGAGCCACCACTAATAACCCAACGCCTGTGGTTGAGTCCACCGGTTCCGGCGGCGGCATGAAATTATTCTGTAAAGGCAATGGTTTAAATACACCGGACATTACCAATGCCTCACGCAGAATGAAAACCAAAGAGTTTAAACTGTGTGAAAAAAATGGTGTCACCGATATTACCGAAGCGGTGATTGGTTTTGACGGTATCGCTATCGCACAGAACAAACAGGACCAGCCTTTAAGCCTGACCAAAAAGCAGTTATTACTGGCGGTTGCTGAACAAGTACCTTCCAGAGACGGTAAGTCTCTGGTTAAAAATCCCTACAAAAACTGGAAGGAAATTGATTCCAGCCTGCCTGACAGAGAAATTATTATTTACGGCCCGCCCACCAGTTCCGGTACCCGTGATGCATTCGAAGATATGATTATGAAAGCACAAACCAAAAAAATGGATGTTTATACGTCTTTGTATAAAAAAGACAAGGTTAAAAACAGGGGCTACAGAAAATATCATAAAGTCAGACAGGACGGTGTTTATGTGCCTTCCGGTGAAAATGATAACTTGATTGTTCAGAAACTGGAAAAGAATCCTAAAGCCATTGGTATTTTCGGCTACAGCTTTCTGATGGAAAACGATGACAAAATCGCCGCAGCAAAAGTTGAAGGGGTATTACCTGACCCGACTACCATTTCCAGCGGTCAATATCCGATTTCACGTTCCCTGTTTTTCTATGTAAAAAATTCTCATAGAAAAGAAGTACCGGCCATCGACAAGTATGTTGAAATGTTTATGCAGGAAGACATGATTGGTCCTGACGGTATTTTATCTGAAATCGGCCTGATCCCCTTACCGGATGAACGCCGCTCTGCTATCAGAGCCAGTGTTTTAAAACACACTAAACTGACTTTGGACGACCTGGCTAAAAAATAACCTTTAAGCCAGCATTGATAATGGATTATCAAAGGCCTTCTTCCCTGACGGGAAGAGGGCTTTCCATATTATCGTGAATAAATTTATTATATAACTGGAGTGTCTCTTGAGACCCTTTGAACTTAAAAAAAGACACAGCGGACTAAAAGAAAAAGTAATTCGTTTTCTGCTGGTTTCTGCTGCAGTCGTCTCCATTCTGACCACCTTTGGGGTGCTGTTTTCGATCCTGTTTGAAGCCATAGAATTTTTCCAGATGCGCAGCTTCTGGTACTTTATTACCGGAACAGAATGGTCACCCGGTGTGGCTGACAGCAAGTTCGGTGCCCTGCCTATCTTTTCCGGCACCTTTGTTATTACCATTATTGCCATGTCGGTTGCACTGCCTGTCGGCCTGGGCAGTGCTATATTTTTAAGTGAGTACGCCTCCCCTTTTATGCGTGACCACCTGAAACCCCTGCTGGAGATCCTGGCCGGGATCCCAACAGTAGTCTATGGTTTTTTTGCCGCCATTACCGTTGCGCCTGCCATTGTCCATTTTTTTGGCCTGTTCGGCATTCACGCTTCTTTTAACAGCGCCCTGGCCAGCGGTGTCGTTATGGGCATTATGATTATTCCGGTTATTTCATCTTTAAGTGATGATGTTATCCGTGCGGTACCCGATTCTCAGCGTAAGGCCTCTCTGGCTCTGGGCATGACCACCAGTGAAACCATCAAATCCATTGTTATTCCCTCTGCCTTACCCGGTATTATATCCGCCACCCTGTTAGGCCTTTCCAAGGCTCTGGGGGAAACCATGATTGTAGTGATGGCCGCCGGTCTGCGCCCCAACCTGTCCTGGAATGCACTGGAAGACATGACTACGGTTACTGTGCGTATTGTAGATGCCCTGGTGGGTGATCATGAATTTAATTCTCCTGATACGCTGTCTGCATTTGCCCTGGGGCTGATTCTGTTTATAGTAACCCTGGTACTGAATGTTATCTCTTTAAGCCTGATCCGTAAGTTTAAGGAAAAATACAAGATAAATACCCTATGAATACTTCTAAAAATAACACTGCTCAAGCTGATAAGGGCGGCAAACAATCTGCCCGGAATCATCCATTTTATGATCCAACCCTGAAAAGTCGTCATGTGAGATCGAAACTTTTTAAGCTGTTTACCTTTTTATCCATCACTTTTGCCATCAGTTTTTTACTGTTTTTTCTGGGTGATATGATCATTAAGGGGCTGCCGGCTTTTAAACAGACCTATATTGAAGTTGATGTCACCTATAATGATAAAACCATAAAGTCCACCCGTCGGGCCATTGATAAAAAATACCGTAAGGTGGTCAGCCGTGCCTGGTTAAGAAACATTCCCCGTCTGGTGAAACAGAACCCGGCTTTAATGGGTACGACCCAGCCGACCTGGGTACTGGCTAACAGCCAGGTTGACCAGTATCTGAAAGGCCATCACTATAAACTTAAAGATAAATACCGCAAGCTGATTGATACCATGAACCAGGACGGAAAGGTTGAAATGCGCTTTAATAAAATCTTTTTTACCCATGGTGATTCCAAGATACCTGAAAACTCCGGCTTTAAGTCAGCCATTGTCGGTTCGGTACTGACCCTGATAGTCACCATGGTGGTGGCTTTTCCCCTGGGAGTCATGACCGCTGTCTATCTGGAAGAATTTGCTGATGACAATCGCTGGACACAGTTAATTGAAGTCAATATCAACAACCTGGCGGCTATTCCCTCTATTTTATTTGGTCTGCTGGGGCTGGCAGTGTTTATCAATCTTTTCGGTATGCCCCGCAGTTCGCCGCTGGTGGGTGGTCTGACACTGGCTCTGATGACTCTGCCCATTATTATTGTCAGCTCCCGGGCGGCTCTGCGCAGTGTACCGGACAGTATTCGTCAGGCAGGCTATGGTCTGGGGCTGACACGAGTGCAGGTGGTTCAGGATCATGTTCTGCCCCTGGCTTTTCCCGGTATTATGACTGGTTCTATTATCGGTCTGGCCCAGGCCATGGGTGAAACGGCACCGCTGATTATTATCGGCATGATTGCCTTTATTCCCGATGCACCAGGCTCAATTTTTGAAGCCGCCACCGTTATGCCGGCACAGATATTCACCTGGGCGGGCATGCCCGAGCGGGCTTATATTGAACGCACCGCAGCCGGTATTATGGTATTAATCAGCATACTGATTACACTTAATGCCCTGGCAATTTATTTACGCAAAAAATTTGAAGTTAAATGGTAACCATTCAGAAACTCAGCATTAAACAATGTGATACGTTGTTAAGAGTTCTGTTCAGTTAAACAGGTTTATTAATGAAAAAAAATTTAAAAACAAAAGTTTCTGTTAAAGATCTCAATCTATACTACGGGGATAACCAGGCCCTGCATGGTATTACCATGGATATTTATGAAAACCAGATAACCGCTCTTATCGGGCCTTCCGGGTGCGGTAAGTCAACTTTTTTACGCTGTCTGAACCGCATGAATGACTTAATCAATAGTGTCCGTATTGAAGGTAATATTATTATTGATAAAAAAAATATCTATGATCGGGATGTAGACGAAGTCGCCGTCAGAAAACGGGTCGGCATGGTGTTCCAGCAGCCTAATCCGTTTCCCAAATCCATCTATGATAATGTTGCCTATGCCCCCTTAAAACACGGCATTGTTAAAAAAGGGCCGGCCTGTGATGAGCTGGTGGAAAAATCCCTTATTCAGGCAGGTTTATGGAACGAGGTTAAAGATAAGTTATCTGAACCCGGCACCTCGTTATCCGGAGGACAACAGCAGCGCTTATGTATTGCCCGAACCATTGCGGTACAGCCTGACGTTATTCTTATGGATGAACCCACATCTGCGCTGGATCCTATTTCAACAGAAAAAATTGAAGCACTGATGCTGGAACTGAAGAAGGATTATACCATTATTATTGTCACCCATAATATGCAGCAGGCCGGACGAGTCGCCGATATGACCGCATTTTTTCATATGGGCGACTTAATTGAATACGATGATACGGAAACCATATTTATTAATCCGACATTGAAGAAAACCGAAGATTATATTACTGGAAGGTATGGATAATGTTAGCCATAGAAAAAGAAAAACTGAAACTTGTTAAAAAAGAGATTAAATCGCTTGGCCAGACTACCCTGGATATCAATGAGCAGATCCTGGTGGCTCTGGAACATTGCCGGCCCTGTAAGCTCAGAGATATAAAAAAAATACCCAAACAGCAACGCTATAAAAAAATTGATGCCATTGATAATATGATCATCAATATTTTTGCACTTTATACGCCTGAGGCCAGAGATCTGCGTCAACTGGTAGCCTTTTTAAAAATAACCAATGAATACGATCGGATTATCAACAGTGCACATTCCTTTATCCGGGATTTTCCTAATGCCCTGTCTGATGACATTGACCAGGACTTTATCCTGGAATATGCCGTACCTTTGCAGAAATCTTCTGTCACGGCACTAGAAAATGCCCTGTTATTACTGGACCTGGATGATAAGGAGTCCGTCAATGAGCATTATAAAATTGTCGTGGTAGAAGAAAGCAAAAATGATGAGCTGTATAAAATTATTGAAAAAAGCCTGCTTAAAAAGACCAATGAAGATTTACACCTCTCCAGAGAATACCAGGACATTATGGCCGCCCTGCGCCGACTGGAAAAAATCGCCGACCGGGCCCTGAGTATTGCTTCTTTAATGCATTATGCTAAAGTCGGAGGAGAAATCAATAAAGTTCAATTATTAAGTAAGGATGATAAGTACTGAGGGGGGAACGCATTCCGTAAACCCGGATACTGTCATCTGAACTGACAGGAGCATAACTTAATGGCAATTCACTGGTATCCGGGCCATATGCATAAAGCCAATAAAGAGATCAGGGAGACTCTGTCTGCCATTGATCTGATTATTGAAGTGCTTGATGCCCGTATCCCCTACAGCAGCCAGAATCCTCTGCTCTCAACCATCCGTGGTAACAAACCCTGTATCAAGGTACTGACCAAAAGCGATCTGGCTGATCCGGATCTGACCCGTCAATGGCAGAACTGGCTGGAACAGGAACAGGGGGTTAAAACCCTGTCCCTGACCACAGAGCATCCCGAACAGATGCGCCAGTTAATTGATCTGTGCAAAAAAATGATGCTTAACCGTCCGGGTAAACGGGAACTCATCAATACCATGATTATGGGCATTCCCAATGTCGGCAAATCCAGTTTAATTAATATTCTGGCAGGAAAAACCATTGCTAAAACCGGCAACGAACCCGCCGTCACCAAAGCTCAACAGCGTATTAAACTGGAGGGCGGCATCAATCTGCTGGATACACCCGGAGTATTATGGCCCAAAGTTGAAAACGAGCCCAGTATGTATCGGCTGGCCGTTTCCGGAGCTGTAAAAGACACGGCGTTTGAATACGATGATATTGCATTTTTCGCAGCCGAATATTTAATATCAGCCTATCCTGAAGCACTCATGGAACGCTTTAAACTGGATACTGCCCCCAATAACGAGCTGGAACTGATTGAAGCCATTGGCCGCAAACGCGGTTGTCTGCGCGGCGGCGGGCAGGTGGATTTAAATAAAGCCAGCAAGATACTGCTGACTGAACTGCGTGCCGGTCAGATTGGGCGTATCAGCCTTGAAACACCAAAAATAATTGAACAGGAGTTAATTGTTCTAAAACAGCGACAGGAACAGATGCAATCAGAAAAAACGACAAAGAAAAAACACCGCAGGAAAAAAAGAAAATAACAACAGGAGTCATTATGGAACGCCCCCTTGTCTATATTATTGATGATGAACCCGACATCAGAGAACTTATTCAGGAACTTCTAAGTGAGAATTATCAAACAGAAGCATTTGAGTCTGGTTTACCGGCCCTGGAAAAGTTTAAACAGCAACAGCCGGACATTGTACTTCTGGATCTGAATCTGCCTGAACAGGATGGTTTTTTCATCTGTGACCGTATCAGGGAACTTGACCCTGAACAACAGACCACCATTATTGTAATTACCGGCTTCGAATCAACAGAAGAAAGAATAAAAAGTTATGAAGCTGGCTGTGATGATTACCTGGTTAAACCCTTTATCTCTAAAGAACTGCTGGCCAAAGTTGATAAAGTAAAACACTACCGGAACAAAAAACTGGATTTACAAACCCAGCATTCTATTGCCCGGGATATGGCCTTCCAGGCAATGACTGAGGCCTCTCAATACGGTATTGTTCTGCAGTTTATTAAACAGACCTTTGCCACGCACAATGAAACAGAACTGGCTGAAGCTATATTTCAGACCCTCAATCAGCTTGATTTATCAGCCTGTATACAGTTAAGAATGGATCATTCCAATCTAAACCTGCGCAGTCCAGACCAGCCCTGCAGCCCGATTGAAGAAGAAATTTTTGAATTATTATCCCAGCGCGGACGTATTTTTGATTTTCATAACAAAACCATCTTCAACGACAGACATGCCTCTATCCTTATTAAAAACATGCCAGTTGATGATGAAATCATGTACGGTCGTTTTCGGGATATTATTGCCGCTATTGTAGAAGGTGTTGAATCCAGGCTGCTTGATTTTAGCCGCAAGGCGGCTCTGGTTCAGGTTATGAACAATATTCGTTCAACTATGACCGTACTGGAAAAACAGTTTCGGGAACATGAAACGGCTACAACTGAAGTTATGGATCGTTTAATGATGGAAATGGAAAGCGGTTTTCAATTCCTGGATCTGTCCGATGAACAGGAGGCTTTTTTTATGGGATTGATTGAACACAGTATGAAAAGCCTGGTGGCTCTGTATATGAATGGTCGGGATATTGATGATCAGTTCAGTGCCATCTGTAATGAACTGTCTGATGCATTAAGTGACAGTTAATACTCACTCTATCCCTCCCGGGGAACGCGGGCATCCTGCCCGCCTTTTATTTAGGTTAAAGTTTACACATGACTATGATACTGCGCCGGTGTTTTAGAATCCGCTATATTATCCGGCCCGGCCTGAAAAGCCTGTTCCTGGGCATTGAGTATGGCCTGCCAGAAGGCCTGTGCCGTTAGCTGAATATCATCATGGTTCTGCCAGCGGAACAGGCTGTTATCCTCAGAACCGTTGCTGCCGCAATATTCCAGGTAATTAAAAAACAGCTCTGCCATGCGTTTGGTTTCCCAGGGCACCGCTTTACCCTTTTCATGTTCATTAATTTCCTGAGCCAGCTGGTAATGGAATTCCTTAAAATCAATATCCAGATCAAAGCGGTCATTAATAATAATACCGCATAAAGGCTCTGACCACTGACGATGGAAACGGCAGATACCGCAATTATCACTGATCAGCTCATACACCATGCGTTCGACATTTTTACGCCCCAGATCATCCGGGGTAGTAAAGCCGCCCCCGTAAAAGACATAATATTTACCCATTAAAGGCATGGGGCTGCCCATACCGGGTACCCAGTACTGGTTTGGTACCATATGGCCATTGTCAGCATGGGAAAGAAATACCGCCCGTTCCAGTGGTTCCGTGTCCGGATACTGTTCATTTAAGTCATACGCCGCCAGACGAATACCTTTACGAAAAACGGCTGCACGCTCATCAAACAGGATGGCATTAATTAACTTAATAGCAAACTGCGCGTTACGCATACTGTCCTTCACCAGATCAAATTCTTTAGTATCCGCAGTAAACTGCTGAAACTTCATTTCTGACTTATCAGGAAAACCGAATTTATCCGCCGGGATCAGATCATGTGCAACACATTCCATAATCCAGGCCAGAGTACCGCCAACCTGAATCGCGTCCATACCCATAGCATCCGCATGGTCATTTAAAATTTCAGCTGCTCTCTGGTCAAAAACACCACATTGAGGCCCCAGAGCATGGTAGGGCTCATAATCTTTTTTATACTTGCCATTAAGTTTTTTACAGGCGGTAGCACAGGGCTCACCACAATGATCAAAGTTTTTGGTTTCTATGGTTTCTTCATTATATTGCTTCAGATAATGATCAACGATAAAGTCCTTATGCTGCTTCAGTCGTTCCTCATTACTGGCGGAGGTACTGCGATAGTTAAAGGTCATCAGCATATCGCCAATATTATGCAGGTTGGCACCAAAGGTTCCGCCGGTTTTAATTTTAGGATCATAGTAATATTTTACAGTAGCGGCTTTATCCACCTTAACCCCTTTATTACCGAAATGTTCAGTAAAATAAACATCCGTATCTCTGGCTTTCGGCTTATAAGGATCCACCCAGTCACCGCCAAACAGACAGCCGACAATATTATGCTGATGAAACAGACGACTGCCCATGCCGCCCCGTCCACACCAGTCAACCACTGCGGTAAACTTGCCTTTTTTTACCGTGGTGGAAGCAATTGTCCCTTCATTAGTCAGTTCACCAGCCGGTCCGACCACAAAGGCCCGTACCCGTCTTTTATCATATTCATCCGCCCAGCGGTCAAAAATAGCGTGCTGCAGCGCATAAATACCAATAACCTCTTCACCATCATAATCTTCTGCACTGGTTTTATAGCCCTTCCAGACCTGCTGATAATCTTCAAAAGGCTCCAGGCGTACTGATATATTATCACCGTCATTATTAAGCAGCAGCACACTGGGTTTTTCACATCGGCCCGACAGACAAACGTAATTAACCCCTACATGCTGGAAGGTATAAGCGGCACCGCCCATGGAAGAGATATAAAAACTTTCCCATTGCGGGCTGTAACCACAGAAAACCATACGTCTGGAACCCGGTATAGAACTACTGGCTAACAGGCCTTCACCAAAAGTAAATACCTCCGGGTTTTCCTTATAACGTTTCCAGCCGTAATCCACCGGCCCCAGAATTTTATCTTCTTTGGTAATTTCCTTAACCTGCCACTGGGCCGTATTCAGATCCACCAGCAATTCTTTTTGAATAAAGGGTACAGACATTTATTTTCTCCACTTATTCTTCAATACAAATCTGTTTCTCAAGTACAGCACGAAATGTTTTTATAATCAACATGCTGATGAATAAAGTCAGTATTGCCAGCAAAATTATGGCAATTATGGAAAACACAATATTCTGAGTATGCTGATACATCACCATGGTAGCAATACTGATGGCCGCCAGAGGAAACGAATACGCCCACCAGGATAAAAAGAAATCCAGTTTGGAAAACTTACGATATTGGGTAAATACCAGTAAAGTAAAAAACAGACCTGAAAAATACAGGATTCTGGCAAAATTATCCATCTCACCCGTTAATTTAAGATAGGATAAAAAACCAACAGCAGGTGGAGCTATCAAAATAAAGAAAGTGGGTATTAATTTACCTGGCAAGGCAGGGTGAAAAATAATACGATAAAAAATAATGGTCAGCAGTACTGGCCAGAAAAGCACACCAATACTGAAAAAGAACCAGGAAATATCACTGTATCCCAGAGGAACACCGGCAACAGGCACCAGAATATTACCCACAATAGGAATAAACCAGGCCGGATTCATATGATTAATCTCAAAATAATCATGATTAATCCAGGCACTCATTACAAACAGAGTAAACCCCAGATGCATAATAGCACCAATAGCCCATAAGGCATGAGCCAGAGGCAGGTCATTATGCAGCATACAGATAGACAGCAATAACAGACTAATGGATACTGTTGGAAAAAAACTGATTTTAATGGGGTGATGAAACTCTTTAATAACCGCCTCTTTTTCCTTAACCAGTTTAAACAGATATACCATCAGGATAGAGATAAACAAAAGCAAGGTGGTAAAGGATAAAATCATGGATACACCAGGCTCCAGATGATAAATACTTTCTGCCCTGGTAATTGCAATACTGAAACCAGCCATACCCATAACCGAAGAAAAAAATGATACTGGAAAATTTGCCAGCCTTGATAAATTTTGTTGCATTTTAATGCTCCTTATATCCCATTAACCGAAAGAATAAAGAAAATCAGAAGTTCTCTCAGTGACTTTATCACCGGACAGCAGTAAAGATTGTAATTTACTGAGTGAAAAATTAAGATGTAAAAAACAGTCTTATATACGAGGACAATATGACAGTACAGTTTTTAATTGGTGGTAATGAACAGACCCAGGTCCATTTTTCAGCTAAAACAGCCAATCGTCATGGAATGATTGCCGGTGCCACTGGAACCGGTAAAACCATTACCCTGCAGATACTGGCTGAAAACTTTTCCCGCATCGGGGTACCGGTATTTCTGGCTGATGTTAAAGGTGATTTATCCGGCCTGGCCAGTGCCGGGAAAATGAATAAAAAAATTCAGTCCCGTATTGATACCATAAAAATTGAAAACTTCAGTAATCACGCCAGCCCGGTACTGTTCTGGGATCTGTTCGGCAAAAAAGGCCATCCCGTACACACCACTATTTCAGAAATGGGTCCTCTGTTATTATCTAACCTGTTAGAACTCAATGAAGTTCAGACCGGAATTTTATACTCAGCCTTTGCCATTGCCGATGATAACGGTATGTTATTACTGGATCTGAAAGATCTGCGCAGTATGTTGAACTGGATGGGTGAGCACGCCAAAGAACTGTCCATCGAATACGGCAATATCAGCGCCTCCAGCATTGGTGCCATTCAACGTCGTCTGATGATCCTCGAACAGCAGGGTGCTGAAAAACTGTTTGCCGAGCCGGCACTGCAGTTATCCGACCTGATGATCACCGATTTTTCCGGTCAGGGCGTGATCAGTATTATGGATGTCACCAAATTACTGCAAAAATCACCTCGAGTCTATGCTTCTTTCCTTATCTGGCTGCTGGCTGAACTGTACGAACAGTTACCGGAAGTCGGTGATGCTGAAAAACCCAAAATGGTGCTGTTTTTTGATGAAGCCCATTTGTTATTTGATCGGGCCCCCCGCTCACTGATTGACAAAATAGAACAGGTAGTACGCCTGATCCGTTCCAAAGGTGTCGGTATTTATTTTATCAGCCAGAGCCCCCTGGATATTCCAGAAGACATTATGGGCCAGCTGGGCACAAAAATTCAGCATGCCCTGCGTGCCTTTACCCCCAAGGAAAAGAAAACCGTTAAACTGGTGGCTGAAACCTTTAGAGAAAACCCCGGTCTGGATACCAGAAAAGCCATTACTGAACTGAAAACCGGCGAAGCCCTGGTCTCCGTACTGGATGATAACGGCTCACCAACACCGGTAGAACGGGCTTTAATCTGCCCGCCAGCTTCCCGTATCGGGCTGCTGAAAAAAGCAGAGCGTGATGAAATAATTAACCGCTCCCCACTCAAAGGCCGTTATGAACAACTGATAGACCGTGAATCGGCTTATGAAATTCTAAAAAAACGTGCCGAGAAAGAACGCCAGCTGGAACAACAGGCCCAGCAGGCCGAAGCGGAAGCAAAAGCACGTGCCAAAGCAGAAAAAGCCGCTGCCAGAACCAGCAAAAGCCGCTCATCCGGCCGCCAGAGACAAAGCTATGCCGAGTCCATTACCAAAAGCGTATTACGTTCAGTCGGCAGCTCCCTGGGCAGACAGATTGTCCGCGGGATTATGAAAACCTTATTGGGGAAATAACAGGTCATTTACCTGCCTGAGAAAAGGTGTACGGAAATATTAGACCACATCACAAGTAGCTGGCTCAAAAATTAGATACCCATTATTGAACTTTGCTTACAATGCGCATAATTATTTTGAGAGTTGCAATTATGAAAGCTTTCGATATTAAAGCACCTAAAAAACCAGCCACTCTTTCTATAAACAGCGACTTACTTGCAAAAGCGCGTGAAATGAATATTAATTTTTCAGCCACACTTGAGAACGAACTGGCCAGGCAGATAAAAATTAAGCAAAGAGAACAATGGCTCGAAGAAAATGCCAAAGCCATTCAGACTTATAACGATTTTGTTGAGAACAAAGGGGTTTTTAGTGACGGTATCAGAAATTTCTAATGAGCCAGTTTACCGTTTATAAAAACAAAAATCCCAGAATCAGAAAAACTTTGCCCGGTTATAGAAATTAACGGCACCAAATATGCATCTCTCATCCAACAAATGACCGGTATAGAGAGGGCTTTATTAGGTAGCGCAGTTACCAATATTTCTGACTATAGATCTGAATTTATTGATGCCATTGATCTAATTATTTCTGGCATCTAACGATTAAATCACATACCAAGAAAGTATGGATAAATAGCGGAATGCCGATTTTTGTGGGCAAGTGAAATAATTTGCCAGTGATTTCAGGCTTCACTTTCTTTCGTCCTTAATATACATAACAGAGTTGTTTTTTCTCATTTCAACTTTAAATAAATCACTTACCCTGATAATGTCGCTTAATTTTTTATACCCATAATTTACTGGTGAAAATGAGCTGTTGTTTGATATATACTGCCCAACTCTTCCTAAATGAGACCAACCATCATCCTCAATGGTCTGTTCAACAGCAGTTCTAAGTAACTTAACAAGACCAGAGTCTTTTCTTAATTCATTTCGGGATAATTTCTTGTTACTGGAGCTATTGCATTCAGTTTCACCGGTTCCTGATACATCATCATTTTCGACTAGTTTTTCTGTAAAAATAAATTGTGAACAGGCTTTAATAAAAGGCAAAGGTGTTTTTTTCTCCCCAAACCCAAAGACTTTAAGACCATTAGCCAAAATCCTCATCACTAATGGCGTAAAATCACTATCACTGGTCATTAATGCAAAAGCATCAATCTGTTGGCTATATAACAAATCCATTGCATCTATAATCATTGCTGCATCGGTTGCATTTTTTCCCGTGGTATAAGCAAATTGCTGAACCGGAATAATTGCAAAAGGATGTAACTTTTCTTCCCAGCCTTGTAATTGAGGACTTTTCCAATTCCCGTATGCTTTACGGATATTAACCACCCCGTATTTTGCAAGTTCATTTATAACGCCATCAATTGCTTTTGCGCTTACATTATCACAATCAATAAGCAGTGCTATTTTGTTGTCTTTTTCCATATTTGTCCTTGTTATGGGTACACGGTAGTTAAAATCCAGTTATAAAATCAGGCTGAGGAGGCGCTCTGTCTCTCAAACCAGGCGGCATATAATGCCGGTAAAAACAGTAAGGTCAGTAAGGTAGCCACAATCAGGCCGCCCATAATTGCGATGGCCATGGGTCCCCAGAAGGTACTGAAGGACAGTGGGATCATGGCCAGTACTGAGGCTGCAGCGGTCAGAAATATCGGTCTTAGGCGGCGTACAGTGGCTTCTATAATGGCTTCTTTCAGACTTGCTCCCTCTTTTCTGTCCCGTTCTATCTGATCCACCAGGATCACCGAATTGCGCATAATCATGCCTGACAGGGCAATAACGCCGAGATTGGCCACAAAACCATAAGGTGCCTGAAAAATCAGTAGA
>Ga0256832_1000683_pt1 | contig 22145 bp, 14 predicted proteins | sample 134614metaG_FD_190534 | JGI IMG/M metagenome (GOLD analysis project Ga0256832, IMG submission 190534) | Hydrothermal vent microbial communities from Lau Basin, Pacific Ocean - 134-614 | ecosystem: Environmental > Aquatic > Marine > Hydrothermal vents | place: Pacific Ocean: Lau Basin | collected... | reverse complement strand
CCGTCGCGTTCCGTCCGGTCCGCGATCCCCGTGAGGGTCGAGTTGCGCGCGCTCATGGGCTGGGAGAGGTCCGAGAGGCGGATGGGTTCAAAGCCCTCGAGCAGCTTGAGCGCCGTCACCTGGGGGTCGGTCAGCCCATGTTTCCGGGCCAGCTCTTTCGTGGCCCGCCGCGACTCGGAGTCCAGGGACACGATCGCCTCGACGATTCGGTCGGTGCCGGATCCCTCGGGGTCGTCCGCGTTTTGTACCACGATATTTGCGGTGCTAAATACTCGCCCGCGTCGCCGGCGTCAACGGGGCTCCGGTCGCGCGTGAACGGCGCCCCGCCCGGGCGCAACGGACTTTGGAAAGCCCATTGCCGGCTCTTGGGCCTGCGTGTAAGGTCCCGGCAGAGAGAGAGAGAGGGGTTGATGCCGACGAGACTCAGGCGCCTGAGCTGGACCGCGGCGCTGGTGGCCGCGCTTAGTGTGGGAAGTTTGGCCGCGCCGCTGCGTGCTGAAGCGCAGCCCGCGGCGGACATGGGGCAGTCGATCGACGCCACGCCGAAGGGCACGATCGGCCTGGGGATCATCGGCGCCGAGATCGGTTTCGCCGTCCCGGCGCTCGCTGGGATCGATGGAGCGTGGGCGTACGTCGTTTTTCCGGTGATCGGCGCCGCCGGTGGCGCCATTGGCGGGTTCTACGCGATCGACAACAACGACAACGAGCGAGCGGCGGTGGCGATGCTCACCGTGGGCATGGCGCTCATGGTGCCCACCTTGGTGCTGACCCTGGCGATGACCGCCTACGATCCCGACGACGACGTGGAGGATTCGGGCGATTCGGGCGGGGACGATCTCGAGGAGGGGGCGGACGCCGACGAAGCCGGTGATGAAGCTGCCGAGCCCGAACCTTCCGCGCGCCAAGAGACCCTCCGGCGGCGCGCCCGGGCGGCCCGTGCGGGTGCGGGGCTCCTCCGCTTCGACGGGCGTTCGTTGCAGCTCGGCGTCCCGGGTTTCGGGTTGCGCGCAGCGTACAGTCGCGACGAGCAGTGGCGCTACGGCGGCACGAACCGAACTGGCGTCGAGATCGCGCTCGTGAGCGGCGCGTTCTGACCTGAGGTGGCCCGGCGTGCGCGACGGGCGCACAGCCCTCTCGTCGCCCGCGTCCGAACAACCGTGGTCGAGCGCCGCTTGCTGCGGGCCGGGCACCATGTCCTGATCGCGTGCTCGGGGGGAGGCGACAGCGTCGCGCTGGCCCATCTGCTGGCCACCTTGCGAACAGAGCTGGGCATCTCCCTGAGCATGGCCGCGGTGGACCACGGTCTCCGCCCGGAGGCCGCCGAAGAGGCCAGAACGGTGGTCCGGCTCGGGGAGCGGCTGGGGATCCCGACCCGGGTTCTCGAGGTCGAGGTCCCCTCGGGCAACCTTCAGGCCGCTGCGCGCCGAGCGCGCTATGCCGCTTTGCGCGACCTCGCCCGCCGTCAGGGGGCGCAGCGGGTGGCGACGGGACACACGATGGACGATCAGGCCGAGACCGTCCTCATGCGGCTCGCCCAGGGAGGCTCGCTGGCAGGGCTGGGCGCCATCGCGGCGCGGCGGGCCGATGGCGTGGTGCGGCCGCTCCTCGACTGCCGGAGGCGTGAGCTGCGCGCACATCTGGACGCCCACGGTCTGCCATGGGTCGAAGACCCGTCGAACGAAGAGCCCCGCTTCGAGCGTGTGCGGCGCCGCTCGCTCCTGAGCGAGATCGAGGCAGAGCGCCCCGAGGTGGTGCCAAACCTGGCTTCGATAGCCGAAGAAGCGCGCCAGATGAGGCGTATTGTTCGCGGGGAAGCGGCTCGCTGGCGGCGGGCCTGCGCGGCCCCTGGAGGCGGGCTGCGGCGGGCGGAGTTGGGTGCGCTCGCGCCGGCGGTGCGCCGGGAGCTGCTGCGTTCCTGGCTCGCGGCCGCGGCGGGGCCCCTCCGCCGGGTGCACCTGGAGGCCCTCGAGCGCCTCGTGCGCGATGGACGGGGCGAGGTCTTGCTCGGCGATGGGTGGGGGGTGCGGGTCGTCGGCGGCGAGCTGCGCCGGGAGCGGCGGCCACGTCGCACGAGGTCACGCAGGAGCGTCTGGGACGACTGAACACAGGGAGCGCGGCTGACTCCGGGACCGGGCCCAGGGCCCGCCGCGCCGAAACGATTCCGAAGCTATTTCCATCTCTTGCGCCTACTGCAAACCGGGTCTACGAAGTCTGAAGGGGTGGGGCGGTGCTCCGTCGCTCCCCGAGGCACGGGCGCATTCTTCTTCGGGGCTCACCCCAGGGTCGTGGGCGTCGGCCGGTACACGAGGTAACTAGTGAAGCAAAGCCACAAGACTCTCCTTCTCTGGGTTCTGCTCATCCTGATGTTCGTCGCCATCTGGAACCTGGTGAAGGGCGAGGAGCCGGCACGCGCCGTCGCCTTCAGCGAGTTCCTCGACCACGTGCGGGCGGGGCAGGTCGAGAAGGTCGAGATTCAGCCCCTCGAGCACAGCGCGCAGTACGAATACGTGCTCAACACGGATCACGGGCCGGAGCGGAAGATCACCCACGGTCGCTTGTCGGACCGCGTCGATCAGCTGCTGGAGGACCACAACGTTCAGGTCGAATGGGTCCCTGAAGATCAGAACGGACTGTGGACGGGTCTGCTCCTCAACTGGCTCCCGATGATCTTCCTGCTCGTGATCTTCTTCTTCTTCATGCGGCAGATTCAGGCTTCTGGCGGGAAGGCCATGAGCTTCGGCAAGTCGCGGGCGCGTCTGCTCAACGAGTCCCAGAACCGTGTCACCTTCGCGGACGTCGCCGGTATCGACGAGGCGAAGGACGACTGCGAGGAGATCATCGAGTTCCTCAAGGACCCCAAGAAGTTCCAGCGCCTCGGGGGCCGGATCCCCAAGGGGGTGCTCCTGATGGGGGCGCCCGGGACGGGCAAGACGCTCCTGGCGCGCGCCATCGCGGGCGAGGCAGGGGTCCCGTTCTTCAGCATCTCGGGCTCCGACTTCGTGGAGATGTTCGTTGGCGTCGGCGCCAGCCGAGTCCGCGATCTCTTCGAGCAGGGGAAGAAGCACGCGCCCTGCATCATCTTCATCGACGAGATCGACGCGGTGGGTCGCCACCGTGGCTCGGGGCTCGGCGGGGGCCACGACGAGCGAGAGCAGACGCTCAACCAGCTCTTGGTGGAGATGGATGGTTTCGAGTCGACCGACGGCGTGATCATCATCGCGGCGACGAACCGGCCGGATGTCCTCGACCCGGCGATCCTTCGGCCGGGCCGTTTCGATCGGCGTATCGTCGTACCCCGTCCGGATCTTCGCGGCCGCATCGGGATCCTCCAGGTTCATACGCGCAAGGTGCCGCTCGCGCCCGATGTGGATCTCGAGATCATCGCGCGGGGGACTCCTGGCTTCAGCGGCGCGGATCTGGAGAACCTGGTGAACGAGGCGGCCCTTCTCGCGGCCCGTCAGGACAAAGATTTCGTCTCGATGAGCGACTTCGAGATGGCCAAGGACAAAGTCCTGATGGGCTCGGAGCGTCGCTCCATGGTCATCTCCGACAAGGAGAAGCGGACGACGGCCTACCACGAGGCGGGGCACGCGCTCGTGGGGATGCTCCTCGAGCACCACGATCCGATCCACAAGGTCACCATCATCCCACGGGGGCCTGCCCTGGGCGTCACGATGGCGCTGCCCGAAGAGGACCGCCTCAGCGTCTCGCGCATTCAGGCGCTCGATCGCATCGCCATGGCCCTCGGCGGGCGCCTTGCCGAAGAGGTCGTCTTCGGACAGCTCACGAGCGGCGCCGCAGACGACATCAAGAAGGCGACGCAGCTCGCTCGCGCGATGGTCACCCAATGGGGGATGAGCCCGAAGCTCGGCCCCTTGGCCTACGTCGAGCGCGAGGAGTCGGGCTTCCTCGGCGCTCAGTACTACAAGGACTACTCGGAAGCGACGGCGCAGGAGATCGACCGTGAGGTTCGTGCGATGATCACCGAGCAGTACGAGCGTGTGAAGGAGTTGCTGGAGGAGAACCGCGACAAGCTCGATGCCATCGCCACCGCGCTGCTCGAACGCGAAACCATCGGCCGCGCGGAGCTCGACGCGATTCTGAAGGGCGAGGAGCTCCCGCCGCCGGAGCGTGTCGTCATCCCGAGCTACGCGGAGAAGCGCCGCGAAGCCAAGGAGAAGCGCAAGGGGTCCATCTTTCAGCCGCGTCCGCGCGAGGTACCCAGCGCCGGCTGAAGGCGCGGATTGGAGGGGGTCATGGGGGGCGCGGTGCGCTCCGCAGCACAACTGGAGGGTACGCCGCACGGTCCCTGCGCGGTATGGGGCGTGTTGAACGTGACCCCGGATTCCTTTAGTGATGGGGGCGCCTTCGTCGATCCCACGCGCGCCGTCGAGCATGCCCGGCGTCTGCTGCTCGCCGGGGCGGACGTGATCGACGTCGGGGGGGAGAGCACCCGTCCAGCCGGAAAGACCTACGGCGAGGGTGCCCGGCCCGTGACCGCCGCCGAAGAGCTGCGGCGCGTGCTGCCCGTGGTCGAAACGCTGAGCGCCGAAGGTGTCGTCGTTTCCGTCGACACGAGCAAGGGGGCCGTGGCCGATGCGGCGCTCCATGCAGGGGCGCGCTATGTGAACGACGTCAGCGCGGGCGCGGACCCGGCGCTGCGGGAGGCGGTGGCGCGGCATGGGGCCGAGTTGGTGCTGATGCACAACCGAGGACGAGGGGAGGTCGGCGGCGCCAACGTGGACTATGGGGCCGACGTGGTCGCGACGGTCCAGCGGGAGCTCGAGGCCGCCGTGGCCCGCGCCGTCGCCGCGGGGATCGAGCCGCAGAGGCTCTGGCTCGACCCGGGCATCGGTTTCGCCAAGACGCCTGCGCAGTCGGCGGCGGTGCTTGCGGGCGTCGATCGGCTCGTCCGGACGGGGCATCGCGTGCTGGTCGGAGCGTCGCGCAAGTCGTTCATCGCGGCCCTCGCGCCGGACGCTGACGGGAGCGCGCCCACCCCGGGAGAGCGACTCGGGGGGAGCTTGGCGGCGGTGGCGATCGCGGTGCTTCAGGGCGCGCACGCGGTCCGGGTCCACGATGTTCGGGAGACCTACCAGGCGGTGCGTTTCGTCGAGGCGGTTCGTCGGAGGGCGGAGCCATGAGCGCCATCAGCCGCTTCTTCGTCGAGCTCTGGTCGAGCCTGAGCGCGTTTTTCGAGCGCACCCCGTGGGAAGTCCTTCGCGACTGCATCGACATCGGGCTGGTCGCGGCGGTGATCTACTGGGCGCTCGTGGTCCTTCGCGGCACGCGGGCGATGCAGATGGCCATCGGTGTCGTGCTCTTGCTCGTGGGTTATGTCGTGGCCCAGCGTGCCGGCTTCCTGACCATCTGGACGATGCTCAACTCGCTGGTGAGCTACCTCGTCTTGGTCGTGGTGGTGATCTTCCAGGAGGACATCCGCCGCGCGCTCATGCGGGTTGGGCGCGGTCCTCTGTTCCGGGGTCGTCGAACGGCCCAGGAGACGGCGGTGATCGAGGAAGTCGTCAAGGCTTCGCAGTCGTTGGCGCAGAAGCGGATCGGTGCGCTCGTCGTCTTCGAGCGGGAGGCTTCCCTCGAAGAGTTCATCACGGAGGGCACCATCCTCGATGCCGCAGTGACCAAGGAGCTTCTCTACTCGATCTTCATCCCGAGCTTCGAGAACCCCATGCACGACGGCGCCGTGATCGTGCGCAATGGCCGCGTATGGCAGGCGGGGGCGCTGTTGCCGCTCAGCGGCGGTGCCCACGATCGGACCCTTGGCACGCGTCATCGTGCCGCCCTCGGCATCTCCGAGGAGACCGACGCCGTGGCGGTGGTGGTGAGTGAGGAGCGCGGCGCGGTGAGCCTCTGCTTCAACGGGAACATCGTGCGCAACCTCGACGGGGACTCCCTGCGCGACGCGATCTTTGGGCTGTTTTACCGACCTCAGAAGGCTGCGCCGCCCAAGAAGAGCAAGCCCAAAGAGCTGCGGACGAGCCTCGTGCCGGACCTGGAGGACGACGACGAGATCGCGGCCTTCGAGGGAGAGCAGACGGGATGAGCCGGCCTCGCCAGCGCCGCTCGTTGCGTGACCTCGTCACCAACAACCTCGGGCTGAAGCTCACGTCGCTGGTCGCGGCCATCGTGTTGTTCTCCATCGTGAGGGGCGCCGAGGACGCCCAGCGTTCCGTCTTCGTGGACGTGGTGGCGGTGTTGCCGCCGCCGTCTTCCGGCAAGATGCTCGTGAGCGAGCTCCCGGATCGCGTGCGGCTGACCCTCAAGGGGAGCCGTTCGCAGCTCAATGCCATCCGCCCCGAACTCCTGCAGCCGGTGCAGATCGACCTCACCGACACGGACCTGCGCTACTACTACTTCGCCGGTGACGAGTTCGACGTGCCGGCGGGTGTGACCATCACCCAGGTCGCGCCGGCATCGGTACCGCTTCAGTGGGCCGATCGCCTCGAGAAGAGGTTGCCGGTTCAGGCGCGGGTCGAGGGGACGCCGCCCGACGGCACTGTGCTTGGCGCGCCGCCGGTCGTCGAGCCCGCGGAGGTGACGGTCGTGGGGCCGCGCGAGGAGCTGGAGAGCGTCCGGAGTGTCAGGACGGAGCCCATCGATTTGAGCGGCCTCGACGTGGGGCCCCATGTGCGTCGGGTGCCGCTTCAGAGGGTGTGCTCCCACTGCCGCTTCCTCGAGGAGAGGCCTGTGGAGGTGCGTTTCGAGCTCCTACGGGACGTCTCGGAGCGCGTCTTGGGGCCGCTGCCGGTGCTCGTCGAAGGGGCCGAGGCCCGGGCGATCGAGCCGAGCGCCGTGTCGGCCAACGTTCGTGGGCTGCCGCGGGAGGTGGACCTCATCGATCCGGCGCGGGTGCAGGCTGTGGTCGACGCGAGCGAGCAACCGCCAGGGGCGCATGTTCTTCCGGTGAACCTACGGGGCCTTCCGCCGGGGATCGAACTGGTTGGGGTCGAGCCGGCGACGGTGAAGGTGACCGTGGCGGCCACTGGGCACGGCGAGGGGCGCTGAGGATGCTCGGTGCGTTCAGCGCATGTCCTTTCGCGCTGCTTCGAGGATCTCTCCGGCCATCGTCCGGATGAGCGGTTCGCTCGGGCCTTCGACCATGACGCGGAGCTTGGGTTCGGTGCCGCTCCAGCGGACGAGGACCCTTCCTTCGGAGCCGAGGCGTCGCTGGACGCCGTCGATCGCGCGCTGGGTCAAGGGCATCGAACCGAGGGGGCGCCGATCCGCGAAGCGCTCGTTGACGAGCACCTGGGGCACGCGCTGCATGACCGCGCCGGCCAATTCCGAGAGGGGCTTGCCTGCTTCGAGGAGGACCGCCAACACCTGCAACGCGGCGACGAGGCCGTCGCCGGTGGTCGCGTGGTCCAGGAAGATCAGGTGGCCGCTCTGCTCGCCCCCGAAGCTGAGCCCGTCTTCTCGGAGAGCTTCGACGACGTAGCGGTCCCCGACGGGGCAGCGCTTGAGGGTTCCTCCAACCCGCTCCACCGCGCGTTCGAGACCGAGGTTGCTCATGACCGTCGCGACGAGGGTGTTGCGGGCGAGCCGGCCGGTCCTGATCATGTGCGTGGCACAGATGGCCATCACGGTGTCGCCGTCGACCACCTGGCCCTTCTCGTCGATGACGATCACGCGGTCGGCGTCGCCATCGAGGGCGATGCCGATGGCTGCACCCTGGGCGACCACCGCCCGACTACAGGTTTCGGGGTGGAGGGCGCCGCACCCGTCGTTGATGTTCCTTCCGTTGGGCTCGATGCCGATGGCATGGACCTGGGCGCCGAGCTCCGCGAACACGAGGGGGGCGGTGCGGTAGGCCGCGCCATGGGCCGCATCGACGACGATCCGGACACCGTCCAGAGTGCGGGCTCGGGGGAAGGTCGCCTTCACGAAGGCCACGTACCGACCGGGAGCGTCGTCGAGGCGTTCGGCACGGCCGATGTCGGTCCCTGTGGGGCGGTCCGTGTCGAGCTCGGAGCCGTCGATGAGGGTCTCGATGCGCTCCTCGACCTCGTCGGGGAGCTTGAACCCATCGGGGCCGAAGAGCTTGATGCCGTTGTCCTGGTAGGGGTTGTGGGACGCGCTGATCACCACGCCGACGTCCGCGCGCATGCTCGTGGTGAGGTGCGCGATCGCCGGGGTCGGCAGGGGACCGCTGAGGAGGACACGCCCGCCCATCGCACAGACGCCCGAGGCGAGCGCGGTCTCGAAGAGATAGCCCGACAGTCGGGTGTCTTTGCCGAGCACCACCCGCGGAGCGTGGCCCGGGATGGCCCGCTCCCGGGCGAGCCGCGTGACCGCCAAGCCGATGCGGAAGGCCATCTCGGGCGTCATCGCTCCGGCGTTGGCCAGGCCACGAACTCCGTCCGTTCCGAAGTACTTGCGTCCCATGATCGGCTTTGGGGTGTAGCAGAGATGCGAGCCCTCGCGCGAGGGGCCGCCCCTTCGAGAAGCACTGGCCGCACGACGACGTTGCCGCTTTCGACCTCCGGAGGGCCGCCCGTCCGGGAAGGGGTGGCCCCTCTGTCCGGCGGGTCGAGGGGGCCGTCGCTCGCGTGCGGGGTGTTCGCCGCGCCGGTGGTTGGTCGTGCGCCGGTGGTTGGTCGTGCGCCGGTGGTTGGTCGTGCGCCGGTGGTTGGTCGTGCGCCGGTGGTTGGTCGTGCTCGCGCAGGCTGGTGGTCGTGGGCGCGGGGCGCGTTCGCCCCGGGCCCGGTGCCGCGCTCCTTCGGTGCCGCCGCTCAAGGCTGCCAGGTGATGTCGAGGCTGAAGTTGTTGGGCGGGGTGAAGGTGTTCGTGTTGACGATGTGGCGGGGGAACGCGAGCTCGAGGAGGAAGCCGTAGTCGTGGACTTGGCCGAGGGTCCGTTGCTGTCCTCCCTGTTCGCCGGTGGTGTTGAAGTAGCCTTCGACATAGACGCCCCGAATGACGCGGCGCAGGCGCTCCGGGAGGTTGTCTTCGAAGCGCCAGCCGCCTCGAATCTGAGCCCCGCCGTACTGGTTGGACTCAAAGACGATGTTGGGGATGGCGGCGCCGAACTGTTCGCGGAGCGAGAGGGTCAGCACACCGGCGGCGATGCCGACGAGGAAGTCGGTGGGGGCCCGCTCGGCGTCGGCATCGGTTTCGCGCCGGACGTCGCCGCTCACGAGGAGCGCGATGATCTCGGCGCGGTCCGAGGTCACCGTCGAGGAGAAACGCACCCGCGGATCGCTGAGGCGGCCGCTGGCGGTCACGGTGACCGTCTCGTTGCTTCGGAGGGTGTGGACGGCGACGAGGTTCACCTCGGGATCGAGCCCGCTGGACCCGTCGAAGATCATCGCGCCGCGCTCGACGTGGAAGCGCTTGCCGAAGACGTCGAACTGACCGTCCAGGAGCTGGACGGCGCCGGTGACCTCGAAGCTCGGGTCGGCGTAGACGACCTGGAGCCGCGCGGTGACCTGCGCCGCGAAGTCGGAGTGCTTGACGGAGATGGGCACGCTGGCGTCGATGTCCAGGGCGACCCGATAGGGGTCCGGGTCGGGTTCGGGCAACTCCTGCCCGAGGACCCGCACGTCGGGGTGCGGCGCTAGATCCTGTGGGGAGCCTCCGAGGTCCTCGGAGAGGCGGACGTGGAGGCGGTCGACGAGGACGTTCCCCTGGAGGCTTCGTTCGGCGAAGCGTGTTTCGATTTGGAGCTCGCCGTCCAGTTCGGCGAGGATCGAGCCTTCCCGTCGGATGGGGAAGCGCGTGGATTCGACCCGGAGCGAGGCGTGTTCCGGAGTGAAGCCCGAGAAAGAGGCGTCTCCTGCGATCTGCGCGATCCCCTCGCCGTCGCGAACGCGCAGGCCCTGCAAGGTGACCCGGTCTCCTTCGAAGACGAGGGCGCCGTCGATCTCGTCGAGGCGCTGGCCGATCGATGGGACCTCGAGCCTGCCGTCGGCGAGCCGGATCTCACCGGTAAGCTGCGGCCTTGACAGGGGGCCGGTGGCGACCACCCGACCCGAGAGGTTCCCTTGGATGTCGTCGACGACCTGGAGCCAGGCCAGGGCCGCACCGACCGGCATGGCGTCGAGGTCGGCGAAGGCGCTCAGAGGGGCGTCCTCGGCGAGCTCGGGGAGCCAGCGGGCGCCGCCCCAGCGGATGGGTAGCTCCCCGCCGAAGCGGGTCTCGCCCCCTGTCCACCAGGCGATGTTCCCCTCGGCGCTTGCGACGCCGCCCACGGCCTCGGCCTTGAGGTGCAGCCGCGAGGGCGGGGTCCGCTGGCGGGTGATCCATCGGCGCCGGTCCCCGCGGCCCCGCTCCTCGAGCCGGTGGGCGTGCAGGCCCGAGCTGAAGAGCTGGAGGGTCGCCGCCGGTGCCGGGCCGAAGACGTCCGTGGCTTCGAGGGTCGCGGTCAGTGGCCCTGCTCCGTACTCGCAGGCCACGGGGATATCCTGGACGGGGGCGTTGATGACGTAGGCCTGCACCTCGGTGGGGGGCGGCGTGAAGGAGTCGGGGGCGCGCATCCACTGGCCGAGGGGGGTCGGCGCCTCGGCCTCTGCCTGCAGCACCCGAGCGCTCCCCAGGAAGCCCACGAGCGTGGCGTGGGTCTGGTCGTCGCGGAGCTCCGCTCGAAGCGAGGCGCGCGGCGAGCCGGCGGTGCCGCAGGGCGCCGGGCCCACGTCGCCGACGTAGGCGAGCTCGGCCTGGAGGTCCGCATGCGGCCGGTAGCTTCCGCCCCGGATCGACAAGGTCGCGGAGCCGCGCAGCTGGTCGGCGATGGGGATGTGGGCAGCGATCGGCTCGGGCAGCGTCCCGAGGTTGCGCGGCGGCATTCGCAGGGCTGCACGCCAGGGGGCGAGCTCGAGCATGGGGAAGATCAACGCAGGGTCCTGCAGCGCGCTGAGGAGGTCGAGGAGCACCGAGCCCTCGACCTCGACGAGATCGCCGGCGTCGTCGCGGGTGATGGCGCGCGCGACGATCGCTCCGTCCCGGTAGCCAAAGCTCGTCTCCATGGCGAACGAGGGAAAGGCACCGATGCGTAGCGCCGGGACCTCGAGATGGCCGGAGAAGTCGAAGACGTCGAGAGCCCCCGAGACGATGAGGTTGCCCGCCGCTCGGCCTTGCAGCTCGGGACCTGCGAGCCGAAGCCACCGGAGGATCCGGAGGTCGACGTCACGGAGTTGGGCGGTGGCCTCGTAGGAGCCGTCGCGGTAGGCGTCGCGGAGGCGGCGATCTTGGTCGAGGGTGCCATGCACCAGGATTTGCAGCTCGCCGCGGCCTTCGATGGTGAGCCCCGCGTCGGCCTGGAGGAGTCCGTCGCGGTAGCGTCCCAGGACGGACCCATCGATGCCGCTCACGTCGAGCAGACGGCCATCGGCGACCGTCAGGTCGAACTCGACGGTGGGTTGGGTCTCGAGGTCGCCGCCCACCTCGGCGGTGCCTGTCACGCGGCCGTCGATGGGGGGCGGCGTGTCGAGGAAGACCCAGAGGGAGCCCAGGTCCACCCGATCGGCGACGAGCCTCAGGGAGTCGCTCCGGCCGGGACGACGCCGCCAGCGGCCCGAGCCGCTGACGTGCTGCGGGCCGTTGCGCAGATCGAAAGAGGCGACCTCGACGGTCGAGCCCGTGACCACGAGGCCTCCGAGGCGGCCGCGCCAGCGCTCCCCGCGGCCGCGCAGGTCGACGCTCGAGAGCTCTGCCGCCAGTCCCTCGTCGAGGAGCTCGGCGCGCCCCTGGAGCGCCAGCTGTCGGGCCGGGTGCCGGAGGTCCACCGACGCGGCGAAGCGCCGGGGACCGCCTTGCAGTCGGCCGCTGCCGTCTCCCAGGGGGATGTCGCCGACGACGACACCGCTCGCCTCGAGGCCCAGGCGTAGCGTCGGCGCGCTGGTCGTGCCGCCGACGACGCCCTCGGCGAGGAGCCGAGCGGCCCGCAGGGGTCCGTAGGCGACGTCGGTCCACACCCAGCGGCCGCGGACGTCGAGGTCTCCGTCGGGGCCGATGTGCACGTCGACCCCGAGCCGTGCGCCCCCTCGTGCGCCCGGGATCCAGCGGCGGAGGTTGGCGTCGCTCTGGAGCTCGCTCAGAGAGCCCTCGACGCGGAGGTCCACCTGCCCATCGAAGGTGATCGAGCCCCTCGCGCGGGCACGCCCTCCGGGGAGGTCCACCTCGGCTCGGTGCACGACGAAGCGGTCTTCGGTGAGGACGCCCCGAACCTGCGATGTGGGGACTTGCACGCCCTCGTACTCGAAGGGGGCCAGGGTCAGGGTCACGAGCGTCTCGTCGCCAAGGTCGAGCTCGAGGTCGCCGCGGGCGACGAGGGCGGGGGCGGCCCTCAGCACGCGATCGAGGTGGAGGCCCGGCGAGGACACGCGCACTTGCGTCGGGCCTTCGGAGGGGAGTCGGCCGTGGACGCGAACGGAGCCGCCCTCGGTGCGCAGCTCCGCGCGGAGGGTCAGCTCGTCGACCGGTCCGTGCAGGCGGACGGTGCCGCGCACCGAGCCCACGAAGGGCTCGGCCCAGTCGAAGCCGGAGGCTGCGAGGGTTTCGGCTTCGAGCGGCTCGGCGAGGACCCGCAGGTCCAGGACTTCGGCGCTCTCGCTCTCCCGCAGAGCGTAGCGGACCCGCGCCCGCACCCGCTCGTCGCCTCGGCTCGCGCGCACGTAGAACTCGGTGCCGTGCTGCGGATCGTCTCGCACCCGCCCGACGATGCGGTCCAGGCGCGCCTCGTAGGGGAAGGGGGCGACCAGCCTCCCGCTCCCGCTCCACACTTGAATGTCCAGGGGGTGCTCGCGCCGGGCGTCGATGAGCAAGCGGCCGCGGGCGCGGAGGTCCTCGACGCGCAGGCCGTGCAGGCCCAGGACGTCGCCGCGGACCACCATGTCTTCGATGCGGAGGTCTTCGACGAGGGCGACGAGGTCGTCCGCGGACGGTGGACTGTTCGAGGGGTGAACCGCCTCGAAGGCGCGGATGAACGACGGGGTCCCTTCGTCGTCCGGGTAGAGCACCGCTTCGCCGTGGGAGATTCGCCCGCTCCAAAACCGCAGCTGGCCGTCAAGGATCGCGCTCGGGTCGAGAACGACCCCGACGTGTGTGGCGCGGAGTACGACGCGGCCCTCGGGATCGTGGAGCGCGACGTCGAGGGCTTCGCCTCCCCAGGGCGAGAGGGAGCTCAGTCGGCCGATGGTCAGCGAGCCACGCATCTGAGCGTCGACGTAGGACACCAGCGCGTCGCGGGCGATGTCGCGGGCGTGCTGCGTCGACAGATGCGCGGCTGCGCTGAGCAGCACTGCGGCCAGGCCCAGGAGCGTCCACCGGAGCGCGGTGCCCGCCCGCCGCATCAGAACGCCTCGCCGATCGTGAGGTGGAAGGCGCCGCGGATGGGCAAGCCAAAGAGTCGGACCCGTGTTCCGGCGTCCGGTGCGTCCGAGCCGACGATCTGTGCGCGAGGGACCCGTAGGCCGATGTCGAAGCGAAGCGGGCCGACGATGGTGTCGTATCGCAGGCCGCCGCCGAGGGCGAGATGCAGGTAGTCGAAACGAAAGCGCGGCTCACGGTTCACGTCGCCCATGTCGGCGAAGAAGGTGAGCCCGAAGTCCTCGGAGACGCGAAGACGAACCTCGAGGGAGCTCTCCCAGCGCCGGAGGCCTCCGCTGTTGCGCTGGAACGGCGCGTCTGGGTCGCCCGATGAGGATGGGGGGTCGCCGAGGTACCCCGGGAGAAAGCCGCGATGACTCGACGCACCGCCGGATCGAAGGCGGTAGAGCTGCGGGCCGAGCTCGGCGCTGACGGCGTCGAGGCCGTCGGCGGCTCGGGAGATGTGCATCACCCCGAGCCGAAAGCGCCCGGCGAGCACCACTCGGTTGCCCAGGGGGGCGTAGAGGCGCACGTCCGGAATCACTCGGACGTAATCCCAGCTCAAGAAGCGCGCGACCTGAAGCCCCAGGGAGGTGAAGAGGCCACGGGTCGGGCGCCGGGAGTCGTCCCGGAGATCGATCTGCGCGTCGGCCTGGAGCATCAGGAGCTCGAAATCCGCGACCGGGGCTTCGCTCACTCGGCGCCACACACGGAAGAGGTCGAAGGAGGGGCCCGCGGAAAGGCTCAGCCGGCCGTCGAAGAAGGCGCGGTGCAGCGTGATTGGGACGTTGAGGGTGTGGCGAAAGAAGAGGTCGTTGGGATCGGGGCCGAGCTCATATCGGAGGTTCGACACGAGGTTGGTCCGAGACTCGACGAAGCTCGGCTGTTGCATCTGCAGACGTACGTCGACGCCGGGCCTGGGGTTCGCGACAGGGCTGCCGCCGGAGGGCTGGAAGATCAGCCGGGGGCGCAGCTCGAAGCGGACCCGACGAAGGCCTCCGAGGAAGTTGCGGTGCTCGACGAAGCCGAGCGCATGGATGTCCCACTGGCGAACGTCCGTCTCCTCCTGGCCGACGGTGTACGTGCCGGCGAGGACGCCCCCTCCGACGCCGTAGCGGAAGCGGCGGCCCGGCGAGACGCGGATCGTCACGTCGACCTCGCCCGTACACTCTCCGTCAGGGCCCCGTCGCGGTTCGCCCGTGACATCGACGTTCGAGAAGGCGCCGAGGGAGTAGATGAAGTGCTGCGCCTCCTGGAGCCGATCGTTCGTGAAGGAGTCTCCGGGGGAGAGATCGGCGACGGCGCGGATGACCTCTTCGCTCAGGTCTTCGTTGCCCACGACCCGGATCACGCCGAGGTGCGCGGGTGGGCCGGGGTCGACGCGGAGCCGAACATCGGCCAGGCGAGCTTCCGGGTCGATGACGACCGGTTGCGGTTGGGCCTCCGACGGACCGATCGCCGCGCAGCCGTAGCCTGCGTTGTGGAGCACGCGGAGCATCGCGCTCTTGCTGCGGTCGTAGAGCGCCTCGTCGAAGCGTTCGCCGACTTCGAGTTTCCAGCTGCCCTGGACACGGCGCTGGAGCTGTGGGGACAGCGGTTCGAGGCCTTCGAGGGCGAGGGTGCGCACGCGCACCGGGTCTCCTTCGTGCACAGAAACCTCGATCTCGAGGCGGCAGCCCTCGCCCTCGCCCTCGGGCTCGCAGAGCGGTCGCCCGTCCGAGTCTCGGGTTCGATCGTCGTCGGTCGCCGCGGGAGGCTGGAACGTTGCCGCAAGCACGCGCGCGTCGTAGTAGCCTCGCGCCCTGTACCAGCGCTCGATGCGCGCGAGATCGCGCTCGAAGACGTTGCGGTCGTACACGGGCCAGGGCGTCCATGGCCACCGCCACAAGGGCAAGCGTAGGCGCCCGGCGTCGAAGGGCGGCTCGCCGCAGGTGGGTTCGGCGCTGGCGCCCAGGTTCAGCTCGACCCGCTCACGCTCCTTCGTCGCCAGACAGGATCGTAGGGCGCGGCCGTCCAACGCTTCGACGCCCCGTAGCCGTAAGCGTGCGATTCCATAGCGGCCCTCGGGGATCGTCGCGCAGCCTGTGAGCGCGATCAGCAGCAAGAGGGAGCGAGCGGTCACGGCTGAAGGGGGGTGCGCAGCGGGTCGTCCAGGTAGACTTGGCCGCGGGGGGCCCGCTCCCACCGGACGTGACCGTTGGCGTCGGTCTCGACGACGAGCGCGGACCCGTCGTCGAAGCGAAGCGCCACGAGGCGTTCGCGGAGCAGAGCCTGCCCATCGGGCGCGTAGGCGTAGACGTCGGCCGTGCGGTCGGCTGGGGGCGTCGCCGTCGCGGCGCAAGCGCGGGCGACCTCGGGGGCCAGGGCGCGCTCTGCGCAGCGGGCGAGGAGTGCCCGGGCGTCCGGGGAGGGGTCGACCGTGCGGAGCCAGTGAGCCGCTGCCACGCGCACGACCGCGGCGTGGCTCGGCGCGCTCAGGTAGTCGCGGGGAGAGCGCTCGGGGCAGCGGCCGGCCGCGGCGGTGAGGGCGGCGACGACGTTCGCGCGAAGGTAGGCGTCGTGGCTGCGCAGGAGTGGGCAGAGGCGGTCGGCGGGGGCGTGCACTCCACGCTGTGCGAGCCGGGCCAGGGAGAAGGCGGCGGCGGCAGGGAGGGGCCAACGGCCCGTGGTGGCGACCTCGAGCAGTCGCGGCACGTCGTCGGCGTCGCCGACCTCGCCGAGGCGGGCCGCGGCGGCGAGGCGCTCGTTGAGGTTCCCGCGTGTGAGGGCGCGGCGTAGGGGTGCTGGGTCGCGCAGGGCGCGGATCGCTGAGAGGCGGCGGGAGGCCAGGGCCTGCAAGAGCCTCTCGGCCCGAGGATCGGACCAGCGCGCGAGCGCCTCGATCGCGCGGTCCGCGAGGCGTTCATCGGGGGCTTTGCTGAGGTGATCGAGGGTCGCGGCGACGGAGGCGGCGAGCGCGTCGTCGAGGTCCGCGTCGTCGAGGGCTCTCCCGAGGGCGACGAGCAGGGCATGACGGTCGGTGGGTGCCGGCGAGCGCAGGCGCCGGAGGATCTCGCGGATCGTGGCGGGGGAGGCGACGGCGCCGAGGGCCTGAGCCGCCTCGAAGCGCAGCCGGGCCTGGCGCTCGTCGAGCAGCCCGAGGAGCACGTCCGCGCCCGTGGAGTCGCCGATCGCGCCGATGGCCTCGACGGCGGCCATCCGAACGTTCGGGTCCGGGTGATCGAGGAGCGGACGGATTGCGTCGAGGGCCCGGGCCGCTCCGACGAGGCCGAGGAGACGCACGATTGGGGCGTAGTCTTGGGGGCTGGCCTCGTTCAGGGCTTCGATGAGCGGGTCGGCTGCGCGCCCGTCGGGGGGGTGTCGTTCGAAGTACTCGCCGAGGGCCTCCAGTGCGGCGCGTCGCTGTGTTTCCTCTCCCTCGAGCCGTTCGAGGAGGGTCACGAGCACGGAGGGATCCCCACTGCGAGCGAGCGCGGGGAGCAGCACCCGAGGGTCGCCGCGGCCGGCGTCCAGAGCGCGGCGCAACGCGGCGCTTGCCTCGGGGACCGCCAGCCGACGGAGCCTGCGGCCAAGCACCGTCACGATCGCCGTCGCCTCGTCATCGCTGCGGGAAGCGTCCAAAGCTTCGGCGAGGGAGGCTGTCAGCTCGGGGTTCTCCGAGGCGGTCAGGATCTCGATGGCCGTCGAGCGCAGCGCCGGCACCGCCAGGGCGCCGATGACCCGTTGCAGGGCGCGCGACGTCCCGATGCTTCCGAGGGCCGCGAGCGCCGCGCGCGCGCTACGGGGCTCGGCGCCGTCCAGGAGCGTGACCAGTGGTTCGATGGCGCGCTCGACGCCGAGGCGACCGAGGGCGGCGATGGCCGCGAGGCGGGCGGTCTCCGAGTCGTCGTCCAGGGAGGCGATGAGCGCAGGGGCGGCGCGTCGATCGGCCAGGTCGCCGAGGGCGGTGTAGACCGCTTGGCGAACCGCAGGGGACTCATCGCGGGCGCGACCGACGAGCGGGACCACCGCGCGGGGGTCTCCCAACCTTGCCAAGACCTCCGCGGCGGTGACGCGCACCTCGGGCGCGTCATCGTCCAGGCGCCCAAGGAGCGGCACGACGGCGCCGAGATCGCCGAGCTCCCCGAGGGCGATGGCGGACGCCCGCCGGACGTCGCTGCTGGTGTCGCCAAGGGCCCGCACGAGGTTCGGGAACGCCCGAGCGTCCCGGATCATCCCGAGAGTCGAGGCCGCGGTGGCGCGGACGAGCGCGTCCTCGTCTTCGAGCCAGTCGATGAGCAGCGGTACCGCGTCGGCAAGACGGACCCGCCCGGCAACCTCCGCGGCGTCGCGGCGCACGACAGGATCGCGGTCCCGCAAGGCGCGCAGGAGCGGCTCGCGGACCTGGGCGGCCGAATAGCCTGCCATGCGTCGGACGGCTTCGCGCCGCTCCCGCGGCTCGCCCGAAGCCAGGGCTCGCTCCAGGCGGCTGAGGCGTCCTTCCCACTCGAAGCCGAGGCATAGGAGCGCCAGAGCGGTCAGGACGAGAGCGCGCATCGCTCCCTTTGTAGCACCCCTTGAGGTCGCCGCGCCGTCCGACACCTGCGAGCTCGCGCCGCCGGTGCTAGACCCGCTCCATGGCTCGCTACCTGGTCCAGACCTTCGGATGTCAGATGAACGTCCATGACTCGCGCCGGATCGAGGAGGTGCTGCGCGCGGCCGAGCACGAGCCGACGGACGACGGCGCCCTGGCGGACGTCATCGTCGTCAACACGTGCAGCGTTCGAGAGAAGGCGGAGCACAAGCTGATGTCGCTTCTGGGGACGCTGCGGCCGCTCAAGGAGGCGCGCCGGGACGTGGTGGTCGTCGTCGCCGGTTGCGTGGCCCAGCAGGAAGGCGAGCGCTTGCTGCGCAAGTCCGACGTCGTCGATCTGGTCCTGGGGCCCGACAACATCCCCGAGTTGCCCGCGCTGCTCCGCGAGCTCGCCCACGGAGCGCCGCGTCAGGCGCGGACCGTCTTCGACGACGCCTCGCCTCGCTTCCTCGTCGCGCAGCCCACCGGGAAAGAGGTCGCTCAGTACGTCACCGTGATGAAAGGATGCGACGAGCGCTGCACCTTTTGCGTGGTCCCCTACACCCGCGGATCGGAGCGCTACCGACCGGCGGACGAGATCGTTGGCGAGATCGCCCGAATGGTGGCCGGTGGGGTCCGCGAGGTCACGCTCCTCGGGCAAACCGTCAACTCCTGGTACGATCCCTCTGCCCTCGACTCCAAGCCGACGGGGCGGCGGGCGCCGAGCGGGTCGCGTTTTGCCCACCTGCTGCGGCGCATCGCCCGCGAGGTCCCCGGCCTCTTGCGGCTTCGTTACACCTCGCCGCACCCGCGCCATCTCACCGAGGAGCTCGTGGCGGCGCACCGCGACCTCGAGCTGATCCCGGCCCACCTTCACCTGCCGGTGCAGTCCGGTTCCGACGCCGTGCTGCGTCGGATGGCGAGGCGCTACACGCGCGACGAGTACCTTCGGCGCGTTCGGTCACTCCAGAAGGCGCGGCCTGGCACGACGCTCTCGACGGACCTCATCGTCGGCTTCCCCGGTGAGACGGAGGAGGACTTCGAGCAGACCTTGTCGCTCGTGCGTGAGGCGGGCTTCGTGGCGGCGTTCTGCTTCAAGTACTCGCCGCGGCCCCATACGCCCGCGTTGAAGCTGGGCGACGACGTGCCGGAGTCCGTCAAGGACGAGCGCTTGCAGCGCCTCTTCGAGGTGGTCGGGGCGCAGCAGCGGGCACACCTCGACTCCCTCGTGGGCACGACGCAGCGGGTGCTCGTCGAGGGTCCCAACGACGCCTCCGTACACCGCTACACGGGTCGGAGCGGGCGCCACGAGATCGTGCACCTCGAAGCCCCGGCGGGGGTCGATCCCACCGGCCGTCTGGTCGACGTTCGTATCCGGCAGGCCTACGACCACAGCCTGCTCGGTGTCATGGAGGGGGCAGAGCTGCCCGAACGGCCCCGGCGTCGAAGCTCCAAGAAGCTCCCGCTGCTTGGAGGCCGTGCGTGAGGCGACTGCGCCACTGGCTCCCGGCGTTCGCGTACATGGCGCTCATCTTCGCCCTCAGCTCGATGCGCCTCGTCGCGCCTGCGATCGAGGACGTTCCCTTCCAGGACAAGGGCGTTCACTTCCTCGAGTACTTCGTCCTGGGTTTCCTCTGTGCGCACGCCACGCGACACACCTGGGCGAGCCGGGCCGCCGTGCGCACCTACGCCTTGGCGTTCTTTCTGGCCACGGCCTGGGGGTTCAGCGACGAGCTGCATCAAGCCTTCGTTCCCGGTCGCAGCGCGGACTGGATCGATGTGGTCGCGGACGCCCTGGGGAGCTTGGTTGGGGTCGTGACCTACGCGTCCGTCGGCTACCTTCGCGCGCGGGGCGCCGTGCCCCTACGAGGTCGAGCATGAACGTCGTACTTTCCTGGGGTGAGCATCGGCCGGTCATCGCGCCGGACGCCTTCGTGGCCCCCAACACCTCGCTCATCGGGGACATCGAGGTCGCCTCCCAGGCGTCGATTTGGTTCGGGACGACGATGCGCGGCGACGTCATGCCCATCCGGATCGGGGCGCGCACGTCGATTCAAGACAACTGCGTGCTCCACGCCACGGACGGATGGGCCCCGACGGTGACCGGGGAGGACTGCGTGGTGGGGCATGGGGTGATCCTCCACGGCTGCACTCTCGGCGACCGCGTCCTGGTCGGCATGGGCGCCATCGTCCTGGATGGGGTCGAGGTCGGCGACGACGTGCTGATCGGCGCCGGGGCGCTCGTCACCCCGCGCACTCGCATCCCCAGCGGCATGCTCGTGGTCGGGAGCCCCGCGAAGGTCAAGCGGGAGCTCACCGACGCCGAGCGCGCCAGCATCCTCGAGGGCGCCGCGCACTACGTCGACAAGTGCCGGCGCTACCGAACCATGCTCGCTCCCTGAGGTGCGAGCGCTCAGCTCTCGACCTTGAGGATCGCGTGGAAGGCCTCCTGGGGGATGTCGACCTTGCCGACGGACTTCATGCGCTTCTTGCCGGCCTTCTGCTTTTCGAGGAGCTTTCGCTTCCGGCTGATGTCGCCGCCGTAGCACTTGGCGGTGACGTCCTTGCGCAGCGCCCGGACCGTCTCCCGAGCGATGATCTTCGAGCCGATGGCGGCCTGGATGGCGACTTCGTACTGCTGCCGCGGGACGAGGTTCTTGAGCTTCTGTGCAAGCGCTCGGCCGATGGGATAGGCGTTGTCTTTGTGCACGATGGCGCTGAGGGCGTCGACTCGGTCGCCGTTGATGAGCAGGTCCAAGCGCACGAGCTTGTTCGGCCGATAGCCTTCGAGCTCGTAGTCCATCGAGGCGTAGCCTCGGGTCGCGCTCTTGAGCTTGTCGAAGAAGTCGAAGAGCACCTCGGCGAGGGGGAGCGCGTAGGTGATGACCACCCGGTCGGTGCTCGAGTACGCGATGCCCTTCTGTTCGCCCCGGCGCTCTTGGCAGAGCCTGATGACGGGGCCAACGTAGCTCGACGGAACGTGGATGGAGACCGTGAAGTACGGCTCCTCGATGCGATCGATGAGCCCCGGATCTGGAAGTCTCGAAGGGTTCTCGACCTCCACCATCGAACCGTCGTTGAGGTAGACGTGGTAGACGACGCTCGGGGCCGTGGTGATCAGGTCGAGGCCGTACTCGCGCTCCAGGCGCTCCTGCACGATTTCCATGTGCAGCAGGCCGAGGAAGCCGCAGCGGAAGCCGAAGCCGAGCGCGTCGGATGTCTCGGGCTCGAAGAAGAACGCCGCGTCGTTCAGCCGGAGCTTGTCCATCGCGTCGCGCAGGTCGGTGTACTGGTCGCTGTCGGTCGGGAAGATCCCGCAAAAGACCATCGGCTTGACGTCTTTGAAGCCTGGGAGTGGTTCGACCTCCGCCGCGGTCCGCGCGAGGGTGATCGTGTCGCCGACCTTGGTGTCGTGCACCGACTTGATCGAAGCGGCGAAGAAGCCGACCTCTCCTGGGCCGAGGTGATCGACGCTCGTAGGGAAGGGCGTGTAGACGCCCATTTCCGTGATCTCGTACTCGGCCTTGGTGGCCATCATGCGGATCTTGTCGCCCTTGCGGAGCGTCCCGTCGATCATGCGCACCATGCACATCGCTCCGCGGTAGGCGTCGTACCAGCTGTCGAAAAGAAGGGCGCGGGGCGGGCCTTCCTCGTTGGCTTTGGGCGGAGGGATGCGCCTGACGATCGCCTCGAGCACCTCTTTGACGCCCTCGCCGGTCTTGCCGCTGCAGGCGAGGACCTCCTCCACGTCGAGGCCGACCACCTCCCGGACCTCGCGGATCACCCGGTCGACGTCGGCGCTTGGCAGATCGATCTTGTTGAAGACCGGGATGATCTCCAGATCGTTTTCGAGGGCGAGGTAGACGTTCGCGAGGGTCTGGGCTTCGACCCCCTGGGTGGCGTCCACCACCAGCAGCGCGCCTTCGCATGCGGCCAATGAGCGCGAGACCTCGTAGGAGAAGTCCACGTGGCCCGGGGTATCGATGAGGTTCAGCTGGTATTCGATGCCGTCGTCCGCGGTGTAGGCGAGGCGGACGCCCTGCGCCTTGATGGTGATCCCACGCTCTTGTTCTAGTTCCATCCGGTCGAGGAGCTGCTGCTTCTGCTCCCTCTTCGTGATGGCGCCGGTGACGTCCAAGATGCGATCGGCGAGCGTGGACTTGCCGTGATCGATGTGGGCGATGATGGAGAAATTGCGGATGCGGCTCAGCGGGGCCGACATGGCTCACCTAGAGGTCGATGCGAGCTAAGAGGATCGATGGAAAGGCAC
>Ga0256832_1000682_pt1 | contig 22151 bp, 22 predicted proteins | sample 134614metaG_FD_190534 | JGI IMG/M metagenome (GOLD analysis project Ga0256832, IMG submission 190534) | Hydrothermal vent microbial communities from Lau Basin, Pacific Ocean - 134-614 | ecosystem: Environmental > Aquatic > Marine > Hydrothermal vents | place: Pacific Ocean: Lau Basin | collected... | reverse complement strand
GATATAAGTTTTGATTCCCCAAATTTACAAAACCAAAAATTACTTTGCTATCTTTTCTTCTACATGTAAAATCTCATTTATCTGAGTGCGCAATTTAGCCACATCCGGGGGTTTGGGGATATAGCCCCGGGCGCCGTGTTCGATCAGGGAACGTTTAAGGTCTTCATTGCTGTGACCGGAAGTGATCAGTATGGGCAATTGAGGGTTCTGCTCATGCAGGGCATAATACAATTCGGCCCCATTCATTTTCGGCATGATGATATCGACGATAACCAGATCAATGCGTTCACGGTTTTCCTTATAGATGCGCAGGCCATCTTCACCGTTATCGGCCTCCATGACATTGTAGCCATCGGACACAAAGATATCTTTCATCAGTTCACGTACCGTCAGTTGATCGTCCACAACGAGGATGGTGGGTGTTTTTCCGGCTTTAATCGTTTTTGATTGCGCCTTGTCCGAAAGCAGCGGAAAGTAGATATTTACCACCGTGCCCTCTCCCACCGCCGATTGCACATCGATAAAACCATGGGCGGTTTTGACGATAAAGTAGATATAGGTTGCCCCTAAACCCTTTACCGCCTTACCTGTGCTGGTGGTAAAAAAGGGCTCGAACATTTTTTCACGCGTCTTGTCATCCATGCCGCTGCCGGTATCACGAAACATCAAATTGAAATATTTTTGTCCCGGCAGAACATTCAGGCGGAGGAAACTGTCCTTTTCAGTATCAACCACCTTGGTTTCGATAAACAAAGTTCCCCCTTCACGCATGGCCGAGGCCGCGTTCAGAGCCAGGTTAAGCATAATTTGTTCCAACTGACTCTCTTCAAGGCGGATTTGACCATGGGCATCCAGCGAGAAGTGAATATCGATACTTTCCGGCATGGTCGTTTTTAAAATCTGTATGGAGTTTTCCACGGCAAGATTCGGCTTGAGTAAAATTTTATTTATCGGATGCGAAGCCTTGAACAGTTTCGCCACCTGTTCGGCAATCCGGTTCCCTTCCAGGAAGCTTTGACCGATAATTTCAATAAGTTTCTCTTTGTCAACGTCTTCTTTTGTTTTGTATGCGCTTAACTGGTGGGCCATATCTTCAAAGTACGTGTGAAAAACATCGGCAATCCGGCTGGACATGTTGCTCATCAATCGCATATTTTCGGTTTCACGTTTCCGGCGTTCCAGAATCCGGGCCCGGGTGACGTCCACTCCGAAAAAGATGGTGATCTCCTGACCGTTTAATTCACTGTAGGATGCCGTCCAACTGATGGATAGCGGCAGGCCCGATTTACTTTTCAGCTCCATCTCCACCGCTTCGTCACTGCCCCCGGTCAGGAACTCCGACATACGGGCGTTATAGAACTGGGCCGTGCGCCTGTCTTCCACCAGCGTGTTAACCATATGATTAAAGTCCCTAAAGGCCTCTTTGTCATAACCCAGGGTATGCTCCATCTTCTGATTCCAGATCAGCCACTTCCCGTCCGAATAACCGGCAATAAGAACCGAAGCGTAGTCAATGATATCGGAAATAAGCCGTGAATTGTTTTTCAATTGATTTTGCAGGGCACGGGTAACCGAGACGTCACGAATAATGCCGGTGATATAAGCCACCCCCTTGCGGGCATCCCGGTAAAGACAGGCGCTTTCCTGTACCTGTATTTTCTTTCCGGCTTTTGTCCTTAATACGGTCTCCATGAAATCGACATATCCGGTTTTTTGCAGGCCCGCCAGAAGCTCCTCCCGGTCCCCCGGATTGATATAAAGATTTTCCGGAATGGTTATATTCTTCAGTTCCGCGATGTTATCATAACCCAATATCTTTAAGAAAGCGGGATTGGCATAAACCAGATGACCGTCCAGTGTGCTTTTATACATCCCTTCACGGGCATTGTCCATAAAATTATGGAAAAAGTCGTTTTCTTCCGCGCCGGTATTGGGGGAGCCACTCGCGCCAAGCAGGCTTTTTATATAGCGTAACAAGGCATAGGTAAAAGAGTCCGGTTCGAAATGGTTTTTATAGATGAACAGAAATACGAAAGGGTTCATCTCCCTTTTTACGGGAATAAGGATGGCGGTTTGCGCCCACAGAGCGATATCCTGATGATTTTTATTGTTAACCGAAAAATGAAGGATGGTGACCTCATCCGTACGATAGGCATCCAGCAGATAGGGCAGGAAGGGATCCGGCAACTGTTCCCCGGGGCTAACGGGATAGACAATGGAGGTGCTTAAGCGTTTGTTTTGCGCCTCCTGTTCCACCGCGATGCGAAATACCCGGTCGGGAACAAACACCTGCTGGAGCAGCTCCATCAACTCGTCGGAAATGCTCAGGGATTCAACCAGCAGGCGGTCCAACAGCTGATGTTCCTGAACAAGCTGTTGATTCAAACGGTCGGCCTGTCGCTTCAGACGAACCAGTTGACTGAGATCGTCTATGGTTAGAATCAATTCATCACGGCTGAGAAGCAAGCTGGTATAGCGTATGGGGATTATATTTTCCTCGGCATCAAAGAAATTACACCGGCCCGAAAGAGAGGTGGTTTGCGGCTGCCGGAAATGGGAGAGAATCTGTTCAACGGTATAATCCGGAATCAGCTTGGTCAGATGTTGCCCCTCCAGATTAAAAACATTAAAATGGAAATGGTTGATCAGCGCCTCATTGGCCTTAAGGATGATCCCCGCGGGGTTGACGCGTACCGCCGGTACATGCTCCAGTTGAAACAGCACCTCACCCCAGTAGCTCCCCGACGATTCGGCCTGACCGTGGTGACAGCGCAAAACCAGGCTTTGCAACTGAATTTCCGGAAAAGGCGATATCTCGGCCACATCACTAAGATCGTCTTTAATAATCATGCGGTACACGTCTTCCGTCACCGGCGTCCCCAACATATAAACCTTACGGGAAAAGCCATTTTCCTGCAACACACGTATATAGTGCAGCGATTCAATATCGATCGCTCTCTTCAGAAAAACGATCCCATTGTATACCTTCGGGTCGATAAAGGTAGGCAATTCGTCAAAGGTGGAAAAAGAGACCTGATCCGAATAGTTATCGGGCCGGTAGAAGTTGAACTGTACCGATTCATGAACGAGAAGAAGAGTTTTCATGAGTTTTCTTTATGCTACGTTTTATTTTTCAAATAAATATCGTACCTATTTCCCACTTATTGATTTTTTATACACAAAACCCATTTAAATAGTACTATTGTTGCTTAGGGTCACAAAAGTTCAATTGACAATAGCTTGTTTAACCTATATATTCATCTTCGTTAGGGATTCATCTAAATATAGATATAACATGAAAGTTATCATAAAAAAAGAATTCGATGGGAACCGCTATGTCGGCTCATGCGAAAATCTTCGCGGGTGTTACGCCCAATCATCCTCACCGGAAGATTTAATGATCCGCATGCGGGAAGCTATTGAACTTTACCGCAAAAGCTACGCGGCGCGCAGCCAGCCCCTTCCCCATGATCATGACCATCCGGTTTTGGATAAAAAAATCCGTTTCAATGTTATCTCGATACAACAGATGTCTGCCCTGTTGCAAAAAAGCGGTTATCATCTCGAGCATGCCGACAGCAGGCACCGTCTGTTCAGGAACACACGTTTCCCCTTTAACCGTCTGGTTTTGCCGGAATGCCCCGAGCTTTCTCCCCTGATCATATCCAAAATATTCGGCAAGGAGAATGTTATTTACGTCAACAAGAAACAGCTCAAGGCCAACACGGCCTAACGTCTCAGCTGAAACTTCTCCCCCAGATACAGTTTACGCACCTGCTCATCCTCGGCCAAAACTTCCGCCGTCCCCTCCTTCAGGATTTTCCCTTCAAACAACAAATAGGCGCGATCGGTAATGGACAGGGTTTCATGCACATTGTGATCCGTAATTAACACACCGATTCCTTTGTTTTTCAAACCATAGACAATATTTTGTATGTCTTCCACCGCTATGGGATCCACCCCGGCAAAGGGTTCATCCAGCAAAATAAACTTGGGATTGGTTACCAGGGTGCGGGCAATTTCCGTACGCCGCCGTTCACCGCCGCTAAGATGATAGCCCAGACTTTTGGCAATATGCGTGATGTTCAATTCGTTAAGATACTGCTCCGTTTTTTGCAGGCGTTCCTTTTTGGGCACGCCCAGCATCTCCAAAATGGCCAGCAAGTTTTCCTCGACGGTTAGCTTACGGAACACCGACGCCTCCTGCGGCAGATAGGCCACCCCCTTGCGTGCCCTTTTATACATAGGGTAGGAGGTGATCACCTCCCCGTCTATGGCCACATCCCCACTGTTGGGACGGATCATGCCGGTGATGATATAAAAAGTGGTGGTTTTACCGGCGCCGTTCGGCCCAAGTAAACCGACGATTTCTCCCTGTTTTACATTAAGACTGATATCATCCACAACACGACGCTTGCTGTAGATTTTTACCAGGGACTCTCCGGAAAGTATGGAACGGTTCAAAACTTTCGTACTCCTTTATAATCTTCCGGGTAATATTTACCCTGTACGCCTCCGGTTACGACAATCGAATCCGGCTTTCCCTCTTTGAAATAGACATATATGGAATCCGCCGTGGCATAGTTACTGCCGCTTTCACTTTCGGCATCCACAAAATATATCGAGCCGGCATTATAACGGGCGATGATCAGGGTCGGCTTTTTATCTTTCAGAAACAGTTCGATCTCCTTACCGGAAAGACGGTTCTTATCGCCGGAAACGGAATCCCGTGGCGAAAGGGCCGTGGCATGGTTTTTAACCAAAACCCGGCGCACCGCCGATGAATCCATCTCGGCAATCATAAAGTCACCATTAAGGATATTCTGCCCTGTTTTTACCCGGGGACGCCCCATCAGATAGGCCAGCTCTTTGTCCAGATCATAACGAATGCTGTCGGCCCGGGCATGAAAGTCACCCTGTTGCAGACGCACACTGTCCCGGGCCAGCAATTGACGGGTAGGTTTTTTCCAGTAATACAAATGCTCACTCCAGACCCGCAGGGTATCGGCGGAAGCGGTATCCTTTTGCACAACACGGCTGTTGCCGTAGAGATGTAAATATTCCCGGTTGCGGTCAAAAAAGGCGGTTTCACCAAACAGGCGTGTGCCCTTTTCCGGACTATGGAAACGTACATCGTAGCGGGCATAGAGCGTATCCCGCGCCAGATCATAGGTCATCTCATCCGCGCGCAGGGTATCCTCACCGGATATGAGCCTTACGCCGCCAAAGGCGAAGGCCAGGTCTTTCCGAGGATAGTACTTCAATTGCGCGCTCCTGAGCTTGCGTGTCCCCCGGTCAATAAGCACATGGCCCGAAAGGTGCACATAGTCCTGCCGGGTATAAAAAACGGCCCGGTCGCAGAACATTTCCAAAGAATCCTTGCGCACGTGAACATTGCCGGATAAAATACGCAGTTGCTCCCCGTCGGACATCCGCCCCTGATTGCTATCCGCGTGAATGATTTCAATCCGGTCTCCGCGGGGAGCGGCGCCCGTAAGCCAGAACAGAACAAACAACAGGAACAGGCGCATCATTTTTTTTCTTTCTCAAAATTCCGGTACGAAACACCGCTGGCATTACTGATGGTATAATTTTCCAGACGGGCATCGGAAACGAACCGGTCACCATAAAGGGTATCGAAGCGGGTGACAAACATAACCGGCGTATGGCTGATGATCTCTTTTTTCTTGTTATCCCATCTCAGGGTGTCGGTTTTCAGGGTCAGGCCGCTATCGGAAACCACCACCACCCGGCCATAGGCAATCATATCCTGACTGTTGTCATGCACCTCTCCGCCGCGGGCGGTCAGCACCGAGGTATGGCGGCCCATATCATCAAAAAAGTCGACGGTCAGACTGTCGCGGATATAGGTTTTCTTGCGCTTTATAAACTTTAACACATGCGCGGCTTTCAACACGCCGGTCTTGCGGCCGTCATAACTGATGATCAGCGTGGTGTTCCAGCTTTCCTGATCGGGCAGGGAAAGCTGCGGCGTATCGTCGCCGGTGACCGGCGGTGTTTTTTCCGAACAGGCCGCAAGCCACAACAGCAGGAGTAGGGGCAACCAGCGCATCATCGGGCAATCCCCTGTTGCATAAGGTCATGCAGATGAACCACGCCAACCAGACGGCCATCCTCCAATACGGGCATGGCGATGATTTTATATTTTTCCATTTTCTGATAGGCCAGCACGGCCAGGTCATCGGCCCGGCAGGTTTTGGGAGTGGGGTTCATCACCCGTGACACGGGGATATCGAAGAAATCCTTTTTCACTTCCAGCAGGCGGTTGAGGTCACCCGTGGTTACCACGCCCAGCAGATGCTGTTCATCATCCACCACGGGGCAAATACCGCGCTTGTGAGCCATTTCCATCACGGCTACCTGCATGGTTTCTTCTTTCCGGCAACGGGGCAATTTATCCCCGGCTTCCATGATATCCCGCACCTTCATCAGCAGCTTTTTGCCCAGGGTGCCTCCGGGATGGAGCAGGGCAAAGTCATCCGGTGTAAAGCCACGGGCCTCCAGCAGGGCAATGGCCAGGGCGTCACCCATCACCAGTGTCACCGTTGTGCTGGATGTCGGCGCCAGATCATGGGGGCAGGCCTCTTCCTGCACGCCGATATCCAAAGCCACGTAAGCGTTGCGCGCCAGGGAGGAGTCCGGGTTGCCGGTCATGGCGATAACCGGCACATCCAGCCGGCGGATGGTGGGCAGGATATGTATCAGTTCCTCCGTTTCCCCGCTTTTGGAAATGGCGATGACCACATCGTTGCGCTGCACCATGCCCAGATCGCCGTGCAGCCCCTCGGCGGGATGTAAAAAGTAGGAGGTGGTGCCGGTACTGGCCAGGGTGGCGGCCATTTTTTTACCGATATGGCCGGACTTGCCCATGCCGGTAATGATCACCCGGCCGTCGCTTTTGAGAATAAGTTCAGCCGCTTTTCTGAAATTTTCGCCGATACGGTCTTCCATGGCCGCCAGGGCTTCCCGCTCAATACGTATGACTTTTTTGGCCGATTCTACAATGTCAGACATCAATGATTCCTTTTTCCTAAAATGATTCCATCCACATGGATACGCACACTGTCCCGGCTGATATTTCCGTTTTGCCCGAAAACCTCGGCCTCCACCGTAAGCCAGTAGCTTCCGGCCAGACTGTCGGTATCCAAAGTGAATTGATAAATATTATCCGGCCGTACGCCGGTACGCGCTCTTTCCCGGCCGCCCAGCATCACCCGCACATAGCTCAAACTGTTATCGTGATAGGCTTTTACCTTAACGGCTATCGGTTCCGTTTGCACATAGCGCCTGTCATCCGCCGGCACCTCGATGGAAACCAGCGGTTGGCCGGGGTTCACCACCACAACGGCTTTTGATTTTTCGGCGGATTTAAATCTGTTGGCCACCTTGACGGTCAGTTTATAATTACCGCCGTTTATCGGGGCAATCCACAAAACGGAATCCCCATCCGCCGGTGGAACAAAGCTACCGCCGTCGGCCCTCCATTCATAATTTAACTCAGCGGGGTTTTCATCGCTTACCCGGGCCACGGCCAGCAGGGTATCCAGGGGCAGCAACTGGCTGTCCGAGAACTCCAGGCTTGTGATGCGCGGCGCTTCCGACTCCACCGAATCGATGATCTCCCCCACCTGTTTGCATGAAACCAGAAGAAGGAGCGGCATGAGGAACAGCAGGACTCTCATCACGGCCCTCCGCCGGCGCCCAGGGCAAATTCAATCCGGCCGCTCTCCCCGGAAATCAATAAAAAGAAGATATGCTCTCCGCGTCCGTTTCTTTTTTCTATCTCATAGGAATAGCTCTTATAGGCGCCTGCCTGCAGCCGCTCCACGGTTATCGGCGGCAACATACGAACAACGGAATAACCGCCCCGGGGGCCAAAATCGCTGGTCAGCACAACCAACAGGGAGAGGTTTTCCGCCGACCGGTTACCCAGACGGGCCACGCGCACCCGGCCGCTGAAGCCGCCGTTTTCCTCGGTAATATCCGCCTCCAGGGTAAAATAACTGTCGCTGCCTAACACGGTGTTGATGAAAGGCATGGCCCGTTGCACAACCCCCTTACTGTCCGAAGCGCCCTGCAGGCGCATCTCGGGGCCGTTTACAAACAGATCGGGCACGCCTTTAAAACGCTGAGTATCATAAGCGGTGGTATAGGCCGTATATCGGGACTCCACCAGCGGCTCCACGGCCAGGGAATCAGTAAAATCCCGTGTGTTACGGTGATAGTGGATAACCAGCAGCCGGTCGCCAAAAATGGTTTTCAAAGAATCCAGCGCCTGCAGGGCCACCGTGTTGTAATTCACTCCGGAAGCGGCACTGGTATTCACAAAGGCCTCCACCACGGCCACGGATGGACGCGAGGAGGAGGGATTGGCGGGATCGAGCGGATTGTCTCTCTCCAGGTCGCTGCATTGCCATAGAAGCAGGACGCTAAAAATGAATGGAAAGACCCACATAAAAGGTTTCATTTGGTACCATGTAAAATAATGTTTCTGTCCGCCCCCCTCCGGCGGCACGGATGACGTTTTCCCGGTCGGCACGGAACCATCGCACCAGGGCGCCGCCGAGGCTGACCAGGGCGGCCCCGCCCAGAATGTAACTCCAGTTGCGGCTGCTGTTGGCGTTGCCGTAATAGTTGTCAAAATCGGCTAATGAGCCGGTTTCCCGGTAAAGGCTGTACTGTTCTTTATAGCGCCGGTCAAAATAAAGGGCGGCGGCACTGCTTAGCACAAAGGCTCCCCCCCAGTACCACACATCGTTGCTCAAAACCCGTTCCCGGGCCATGTAGTTTTTTTCCAGCCCCAGACGGTATAGCAGATTATGGGCCAGCAGGGCGGCCATCTTTTCCACATGGGCGCTATTATAGGCGCTGACCTGTTCCGTAATAAGCTGACCGGTTTTAACACGAATCATATCGGCGGTGACGATCAGACGGCCGTTTTCCCACTCCATGGAACCGGTGACAATAAAATCGGCTCCCAGAAGATGACCGATGGAGCGGGCGCTGTCCACCAGGCCGCTCAGGCTAAGCGCCTGTTCCTTTAACAGGGGCTCCATGCGTGAACGTTCCAGAATAAGCACCTCTTCGTTGCTGCCCAGATGCACACGCATCAAGCCGGCAAAGGTGCGCTCCCAACTGTCGTATTTCATTTTGCCCGAAAGATTTTCGAAACGGGAAACCGCCAGGGTGGTCTGGGCCTGCAAGGCTACAACACCCGTCAAAAAAACAATCAGTATAAAACGGTATTTTCTGCTCATTGTTCTAGCTTTTCGATTAATGCCGCCCATTTCCCCTGATGGTACAATATCAGGTCGATCACTTCGCGCACGGCGCCCTTTCCGCCTTCGGCCGCGGTCACATAGTCCACCCGCTCCTTTAGCTGCGGACGGCCATTGGCCACGGTGACGCTAAAACCCACGCGCTTAAGTATGCACAAATCCTGCACGTCATCGCCGATGTAGGCCACCTCATCCTGCCGGAGCCCCATCTGTTCCAGAATATGGCGGTAACGGGGCAGCTTGTCAAAATGGCCCATATCGACCACATCGTATTTCAGCTCCCCGGCCCGGCGCTCAACCATGGCCGAACGGCGGCCGGTGATGATGCCGGTTTTAAGCCCGGCCATGCGCATCAGGGTTATGCCCATACCATCCTGAATATTAAAGGCCTTGGTCTCTTCCCCCGCCGAGTTGTAGATGATGGAACCGTCGGTAAGCACACCGTCCACATCCATCAGCAGCAGTTTGATCTTTTTTATCTTCGACTGCACTACAATCCGTCCTCATCATGGCTTAAATGGGGTTTTATCAGTTCGTCTATGGCTTTAAGCTGGCGGAGCAGGTCTTCAAAGCGCTGCAAGGGCAACATACTGGCCGCGTCGCACAGGGCGTTGTCACAATCGGGATGGGTTTCGATAAAAACACAGTCCACCCCGGCGGCCACGCCGGCCCGGCTCAGACCGAAGATAAATTCCTTGGCCCCGCCGCGCTTATCGCTGCTGCTCACACCGTATTTGCGAATGGAATGGGTGGGGTCCAAAACCACCGGATAGCCCAGGTCGCGCATGATTTTCAGATTGCGCATATCCAGCACCAGATTATGATAACCGAACATGGTGCCGCGGTCGGTAAGCAGGATATTGTCATTACCCTCGCCGGTGATCTTATTGATGGCCGTCTGCATATCGGAAGCGGCCAGAAACTGCCCTTTTTTCACATTGATCACCCGGCCCGTTTTGGCCACGGCCAGCAACAGGGTGGTTTGCATGGAAAGAAAGGCGGGAATCTGAATAACATCCAGCACCTCGGCGCAGGCTTCCGCGTCATGGGCGTCGTGGATATCGGACAGGACGGGCAGTTCAAACTGCTCTTTGACCTTTTGCAGGATGCGCAGACCTTCGTCCCGCCCCGGCCCCTGGTAGGAGGTGGCCGAGGAACGGTTGTCTTTTAAATAGGATGATTTGAAGATCAGGGGCAGACCGACACGCCCGGCAATGGTTTTAACCTGCTCGGCGATTTTAAGAACGATATCCTCCGATTCGATGACACAGGGCCCGGCGATTAATGCCAGCGGTTGCCCCGGCCCGATTTTTATATTTCCTACCTCTACGGTTTTCATCAAAGCCTCTTTTATTTAGGGGTGGTACACAATGGTGAATTGAGCTAAATTAAATTGTTTGTCGCTGCCTTGTGCGCCGCGCCAACCCTTGAATTTACAATAAATGGCCCAGTCCCGCAAAATATACGGAGTATGGATGGAATTGTTCTATTGCGATCCGAGCAAGGTTAAAGACAGCCGGATAGAACTTGATGATTTTGAAAGCAAACACATCGCCCGCACCCTGCGCAAAAAGAGCGGTGATCCCCTGGTGCTGTGCGACGGCAAAGGGCATAAGTTGTCGGGACATATCGCCGCGCTCAAGCCACGGGTCTGCGTGGATATAGAAACAAGCGTCTCCGTGCCCCCCGCCTCTCCCCGGGTGGAAATCGCCATGGGCTTTATACGGCCGCAACGTTTGGAATGGGCGCTGGAAAAAGCCACGGAGCTGGGAGCGGCGGGCGTTCATCTGATCCGCACCGAGCATAGCGGATATTTTTCCGATAACCGGGAGCGTTTTAATAAAATTTTGCGTCAGGCCATGAAACAAAACCTGCGCTATCATCTGCCGGAGCTGCATCTCTATCCGTCCCTGGCGGACTTTTTAAAAACACTACCGGCGGATAGAACCAAATGCATGGCCGTCGATCCCCACTCGCCCCCGCTGGCGCGGTTCTTGGAGGGGTGGGACAGGGAAAAACCGCTGCTTTATCTGGTGGGGCCGGAGGGGGGCCTTTCGGACAATGAAACGGCCCTTTTAAGCTCGGCCGGATTCAGCGACGTCTCCCTCGGCGCATACCGTCTGCGGGCCGAAACCGCCGTCATTGCCGGACTTTCGCTGCTTATGCTGAAGTGACCAGTTCCAGCGCGTCGCCGTCAAACACCCGTTCACAATAGGCGCAGCGCAAACGGACGGGGTTTCTCTCCACGGCCACAAAGCGGGTGGGCATCTGTTCGTTGTTGGTGATGCAGCGCGGATTGCCGCAGCGGGCCAGGCCCTCGATCTGCCGGGGAATCTGCACCGGGTACTTGTTGATCACCTGGTAGTCGCGGATGATAATCACATTGGCGTCGGGGGCGATCAGGGCAATGCTGTTGATATCGCTCTTGGACAGTTCGCGCCCCTCTATTTTGACGATATCCTTACGCCCGTATTTGCGGCTGGCAAAATTAACGCCCACGGTTACCACGTCGTCCTCTTCCGGTTTGATGATCGAAAGCACCTGCAACGCCTTGTTGGCCGGAATATGATCAATCACCGTGCCCTCTTTGATCGGGTCTACCTTTAATTTTTTATCCATCGGGAAAACTCCGCTTATTATTGTTGCAATAAAGTGCTTAAAATGGCCTGACGCATGAACACGCCGTTTTTGGCCTGTTGAAAGTAGTAGGCGCAGGACAGGCCATCCACATCCGTATCTATCTCATTCACCCGGGGCAGCGGATGCAGTATTTTAAAGTTCTCCTTAACGCCGCCCAGCATGGCCGCCCGGATGATGTAAGCATTTTTCACCTTTTCGAACTCCTCGGGATCGGCAAAACGCTCCTGCTGGATGCGGGTGACGTACATGATATCCAGTTCGGGGACAATGCCATCCAGGGAGCCGCGCACCGTGTAGTTCATGCCCAGCCTGTCCAGATCCTCCAGAATGTAATCCGGCATGGCCAGGGCTTCCGGAGAAACAAAGTAGAAGGTGGGATTGTAGGCCGACAGGGCATATACCAGGGAGTGCACGGTGCGCCCGTACTTAAGATCACCGACCAAGGCGATGGTCAGGTTATGTAGCGTGCCCTGGGTCTTTTTGATGGAATAGAGATCGAGCATGGATTGGGTGGGATGCTGGTTGGCGCCGTCGCCGGCATTGATCACCGGGATATCCACCTGCTCGGAGATATAGCGGGCCGCGCCCTCGTTGTAGTGGCGCACCACGATAATATCCGTGTACTGGTTGATGATTTTCACGGTGTCGGCCAGGGTCTCGCCCTTTTCCACGCTGGTGCCCTTGGTGCCGGAGATGGTGATCACCTTACCCCCCAGCCGCTTCATGGCCGTGTCAAAAGAGAGCTGCGTGCGGGTGGAGGGTTCAAAAAAGAGCGCGCCCATCACTTTGGAACTTAAATCGGGCTTTTCCCGTCCCGATTCAATCAGCCCGGCCCTTTCTATCAGGGCGTTGATATGCGCGCTGTCCAGATCGCGCATGGATATAAGGTGTTGCATGAGGTCTCCTGTCTGATCGTTTTTAAGGAACACTGTTTTTCATCTGTCTCCGGGGATGGATTTTCCCCCGGCTTTAAAGGCCTCCGCGTTCCAGCAGGGCCCGCCAGGCCTGTTCGCGATAGGCGCGGGCCTCGGCCAGCGGCTCCTCCGCCCGCAGGATGCCCCGGCCTACAATGATAAAATCCGCGCCTCCGGCCACCGCCTCGGCGGCGCTGACATACTGCTGCCCCAGCCCGTCCCCTTTTTGGCGCAGGTTAACGCCGGGCATCAGCATAAAGCTATCGGAGGGCATCTTGGCCCGCAGGCGCTCAATATGGGCTTTCTCCCTGCCAAAGCCGATAAAACCGGCCACCCATTGCTGATGCTCCCGGCCCATTTCAATGGCCCGGCGGGTGTAGTTATCGGATATCAGCGTTCCCCGGGCGCTCATGGCCGCCAGGATAAAAGCGGCCACGGGACGATGCAGCCCCTCGAACAGCCCGCTTAAAATACCCGGCCCGGGCAGGGGATGGACGGTCACGCAGTCGGCCCAGTCGGCAATATGATACAAACCGTCGCGGAACTGGTGACGCACCGTGTTGCCGATATCGGCAAACTTACGGTCTTCAAAGATCAAAAAATGTTCATCGCGGGCCAGCTTCCGCAGGCGGCGGACAAAGCCTTCGTCAAAATCCTCCAGAATGTCCACATGGGTCTTGACCATGGCAATCTGCCCGGCAAGGGGTTCCAGTAGGTCAAAAAAGGCCTTTTGCGTGGTGACGTCCAGGGAGAGAATCAGATTGCTCTTTTTTTCCAGGGCCAGGGCGGCCAGCGTGCGGTTAAATGCTGCGGGAGCCGAGCGGGCCATGCCTTCCAGGCCGGGGCGCTGCGCCCGGGGGGGCTGTTGCATAAAATCCCGAACGGCCTGTTTTTGTCCGGCGCTGATCAGCCCCTTCTCCGAGAGCACGGTAACCATTTCCTCCATGGTCACCAGGGCGTGCAACTGATAGCCGTATTCTTCCAGAAAGGCGCGGCCGTTAAAGCTGCGATCGACGATGATGACAAAGTCGCGCACCTTCAATCCGGCGGCGGTCAGGCTTTCGGCGGCCTCGATCTTGCTTTCGCCCGTGGTCATCACATCGTCGATCACCAGACAGGTCTGTCCCGCTTGATAGTGCCCTTCCAGGCTTTTTCCCGTGCCGTAGGCCTTGCTCTCCTTGCGCTGGTACACCAAGGGCTTTTTCAGGCGGTCGGAAACGATGGCCCCCACCGGCAGGGCCGTGTAGGGTATGCCCGTCAGACAGTCAAACCGCAGTTCGCGGCTGAGCCGGATCAGCTCGCGGGCAATCAAATCCATCACCGCCGGATAGGAGATGATGGCCCGCAGATCCACGTAAAAGGGCGATGTAAGCCCCGACTTAAGCTTAAAGCTGCCGAAACGGACGGCGCCCGTATCATAAAGGGCGCGGATCAGTTCTTCCTTAACGGTATTCAAGTTGCATTCCTTTCGATGGGTGCAGGCGCCCCTCGTGCCAGACGGGACGGCCGTTGACGATGGTGGTAACGACGGCGCCCCTAAGGCGCATGCCGGCAAAGGGACTGTAACGCGCTTTTGTAAAAAAGGCGGCGGGGTCAACCGTCCAGCTCTTTTCCTCGTCGATGATTATCAGGTCGGCCCAGGCCCCTTCGCGCACACAGCCGCGATCTTTTATGCCGAATATCTCCGCCGGACGGCGGCACATCAGCTCTTCCAGCCTTTCACGACTGATGCGGCCCTCATGCACCAGCCGCAGCATCAGGGCCAGGCTGGTTTCCAGGCCGGGAAAGCCCGAGGGCGCCTGATCATAGGGTTTGTTTTTTTCTTCAAGCGTATGGGGCGCGTGATCGGTGCCGATGGTATCCACATGGCCATCGATCAGGGCCTGTTGCAGGGCGCGGTTATCCGAAGCGTCGCGTATGGGCGGATTGACCTTGCCGATGTTGCCGTTGTTTTTAAGGTGGCCGGTGTTTAAAAAGAGATGATGGGGGGTGACTTCAAACCAGACCGTTTGCCCGGCAGCTTTGGCGGCGGCAATCATGGCCGCCTCTTCGGCGGTGGCCACATGGGCAATGTACAGATAGCCCCCTTCCTCCTTTTGCAGTTGCAGCAAAAGACGGGTGGCCTCAATGGCACATTCCCTGTGGCGCAACAGGTGATGGTGGGCCATGTCATGGCTGTACCGCTTATGATGTTCCTCCACACAGCTCTGCAATTCGCTGTGGACCATCAGCGGTTTGTTCAGCTTTTGGCTGAGCCGCAGCACACGGCGTATCACACCGGGCTGTTGTACCACATAGCCGGCACTGGATTCGGCCATGAACATCTTCAGGGCGTTGATGCCCCGGGCCTGTTCTATCTGGCGGTGGTTGTTTTCGGTAACGCCGAAGTTGACGCCATAGTTGACCAGGGATTTCCGTGCTGCGGCCCATTTGGCCTCCAGGCTGGGCAGGTCGAAGGTGGCCGGACGGGTATTGGGCATGTCGCACAGACTGGTGACGCCTCCCCTGGCGGCGGAAGCGGAGGCCGAGGCCCAGTCTTCCTTATGGCTCAGCTCCATATCACGGATATGGGTATGTACGTCGATGATGCCCGGCATCAGCCAGCGGCCGCCGGCCTCGATGATGCGTTCCGCCCCGGGGCTTTCCGCGCCCACGGAGCGGATGCGCCCTTCCCGGCAGAAGATGTTTAACACCCGTGCGTCGCTTAGCCGGGCGTTTTTTATAAGCAGTGAATTTTCCATAAGCCCCGTATGTGATAGAAGTTTCGGCCAAAAAAAAGGCACGCCTTCTATGAAGGAGTGCCGAAGATCATCATTTTTGCGGTGTTTTTTTGTCCGTATGCATACGGGAAAAGAAATTGCAAAAAAGAGTCTACAAAAGCAACAGGCAAATGGGGTAAAAAACAAAATCGTAATAATAATTTACACCGGAAGCCGCTCCGGGTGATGAAAAAAGGGCCTTTATAGGAAAGCTGTGTTCATATAAATAAAAACAGACGCTCCTGCGAATTTTACGGACGGTTTAGAAAGAGCGAATATATTACCATAAAGCCCTGCAGCCGTCTTAAAGACAAGCAAGGTTTTTTCCTTGTAAAAATGTCCGCTTTTGCATATTCTTTAAGTTATATGGAAATCCGTTTAATACAATATTAGTACAGATACACAAGTATATGCCCACGGACAGTGAATCGGCATTTGAAAATTCTTTGAATCGTGGCAAATCTGGTGATGTGCAGGCCGTTAATTTGAAATGGAAAAGACCCAATGAAAAATATTTTTTTAGTAATATTTATCATTTCTACCCTTTTACAATCTTGCGATTTAATACAAGAATTACTTGAAGGGGAAACGGAATATATTAATAAATCTCAGCTGTATATTGGCGACTTAACGCTTTTTCTTTCTAAAGATGAAATGATTAAGTATTTGGGTAAACCAGATTCAATAATAAATCAGGAATATTATTATGATGATGAATTTACTATTATTGTACAGTCCGATAAAATTTGGGACATCGTTTGTAAGAGTCCAAAGTATGCAACTCCAGATGGAATAAAAATTGGTGATACCAAAGAAAAAGTAATAGAAACGTATGGACAGACAAAATCAATTAAAAATAAAGAAACTGAAATAATGTTTTATGAGTCCTACTCAACTTTTAATTCAACTGTACCGTTATATTTAATATTAACAACAAAAAACAATATAGTTGAAAAAATTCAACTTTGGTTCCATTATGAATAAATTTCAAGTGTAATCTTAAACACCTTCCCACCCGAATTTGTATATTCGTAAAAGTATAAGAAATGGACGTTATCAGGAAAGCACAAAATAACATCATCCGACAGCGTTTATCCTTACCTCCATTTGACAAAACTCCGGGAAATATCTGCGGCCCGCGGGCAGCGCGGCGTTTCACGCTCCCAATTCTACGAATATAAACGTCGTTTTGAGGTACAAGGTATTCAGGGACTCAAGGGCCGGGATAGCCGCTTAAAACAACACAATGAAGAAAGAGAACCCAATTAGATTATCGAAATAAGGGGATAATCGGGATGACGTTGTATAAAAATAAATACCGCATTGAATCGGCGCGCCTTTCCTCCCGGGATTACGCGGTCAACGGATATTATTTTATCACCATCTGCACCCACAACCGGGAATGTGGGTTGGGGAAAATCGTCAATGGCCGCATGCTATTGTCTGAAACCGGGGAAATTGTTTTACGGGAATGGAACAAATCATTTGAAATCCGACGGGAATTGTATTGTGATTGTTTTGTCATCATGCCCAACCATATTCACGCCGTTGTTGTCATTGATAAAAATGATCATGACGACAATACCGTAGAGACGCACAGCCGTGCGTCTCTACAAAATACCGGCCGTGCGTCTCTACAAAATACCGGCCGTGCGTCTCTACGGCAAAACGATCCAAAATCCGGTGTGGCCCTGCGCCGTCCCCGGTCTGTTTCATCATTCGTGGCCGGTTTTAAATCGTCCGCCACCAAACAGATAAATGAATATCGTCATACACCCGGTATGCCTGTGTGGCAACCCCGTTTTCACGATCATATTATTCGCAATGAAAAAGAATTGCACCGGATTCGCCAATATATTTTACACAATCCCGCCAAATGGCCGGAAGACAAATTTAATTCCGTGAAAAACACTTTATGAATGAAATACGGCCTGGTATTGAAATTTTCGCAGATAATTTTAAAATCGGCAGGATTACAGTGGTAAACACGTTTTTTTTCTAATACCAATGGATCAAAATCACCGTTTTGCGCCTTATGCTTCGGATTAAAGGGCAGCTTTAGTCTTTTTCGGAGAGCGGTTCGCCAACCAGTTTTATCACCAGATTTTTCAAATCCAGCAGCGGAAAGGGCTTGGAAAGGAAGGCATCGGCCATGCGCACCGTATCTTCCAGCTCCTCTTCCACCTCATAGCCGGTCATGAAGACAAAATGGCCCTTATAGCCGCTTTCCTTTATCTTTTTAAAAAGCTCGGTACCCGGCATCTCCGGCATATCCACATCGGAGATGATCAGCGAGTAGCTTTGATTGCCGATATGATCCAGAGCCTCGGGACCGTTGGAGGCGCCGTCGCATTCATAGCCGGAAAGATGCAGCACCTCGATCAGGGAGTCCAGCAGTTCCGGTTCATCATCGATGATCAGGATGCGTTGCTGCCGGCTTTTTTCCATTGCTTCCTCCGAGGAGGCACGGATGTTGATGATTTTGGTGGAGAGGTAATCCTGCTGGCGCAGGGCGGTGATGCTTTTCAGATTATCCACCAGCTCCACGATACGCTGAATACTGCGCTGGGCCTTGACATAGTACTCCGAATCGGCCACCTGCTGTTCCAAAATAGACATGCTGATGGTCAGCACCTGCAGCGGTTGTGAAAACTCATGGGCGATGCCTCCGGCCAGTTCCTGCACGCTCTTCAGCGTTTCCGCTTTTTGGCGGGCCTTTTCTTCCTTGCGTTTTTGGATGTCTTCGATACGGATGGAAACATAAAACTTGATATCCCCTCTTTTATCCCGTACCGGGGAGATCACCTGTTTTTCCCAATAGAGACGGCCGTCCTTCATCTTATTGCAGATCTGTCCCCGCCAGGTTTCGCCGGCCGTTATGGTTTCCCACATCTTTTTGTAAAATTCCGGCTTATGCGCATTGGATTTGAGAATACGCGGCGTTTTACCGAGAGCGTCCTTTTCCGTGTGGCCGGTACATTTGGAGAACTGTTCGTTTATATAGATGATCGTTCCGTACTGATCGGTGATCATGATCGGCAAGGGGCTGAGATGGATAACATGGCGGAAGGTCAGCAGTTCATCTTCCAGACGGCGCAGCTCGCGGGTATCGCGCAGGGTCAGCGTAATACACAGTTCATCCTCCCAGATCAGTTCATTGGTCACTATCTCCACGGTACGGTTTTTCCCGGTAAGCAGGCGCAGATCGAGTTCACGTATTTCACCGGCTTTGACATCCAGCGGAAAACGCTGCCCCACAAAGTTTTGCGGAATGTCAAACAACTCCTGACAGGCGGGATTGATATAACGGATCAAACCGTCATGGTTCAGAACGATGGTCGCCTCGGTTTTGGAACGGAATACGCCGATAAAGCGTTTTTCGCTTTCATGAAATTTGCGTTTAAGATAGCCGGCTTGTACGCGCAAACGGTGATCGGCTTCTATTTTGGGCAGAAGCAATGTTAACTCGAAAGCGTTAAGGTTTTTCTGGTGCAGCCAATAGGGCGGATTATAGCCCGATACCTCCCCGGCATGGGCGTCATCATACAACAGCACATAAGGCAGATCAAAAAGTTTAATTTCCCGGAAGCGCTCGCGGATCTCCGTATCGCTCAGATCCTTTATTTCCACAAAAAAAACCGGGATGGCCGATGTGTCAGCGGGCTTTTCCAGACGTGCTTTGGGCGGTACGATTCTACCCGAAACGCTGAATTTTTCAATTTGCGAACAGATATCGATAAACTTTATAAACGCCGTTTCCTTTGAAGTCAGATAGGCCAGATCAAATTGGGTTTCGTTCATTGTAACTTCTTTATTAATCAGAGTTTCTGTATTCGGCGTTTCCACCTAAAGTTTACCCAATAAAGGCAAAAAAAAACACACCATCATACAGTTTGCCGCCATCACGCCGATTTGTTTTTAACCGTGGGAAATATTCAATATATCGATGACGGGTAAAAACGTAATCAAATACAAACGTGTCATAAACGGGATTAAACTCATCCGGCGCCTGACATATTTCATGCTTAAAAAAGAGCGGACAAATCCCGAAAAGAACCGGAATCCGAGTTTTTCGCCTAAAAGAGATTTTTCGTTTTCACCACTATTGAGTAAATTCAACTATTCAATTCAACCGATGCTGAAAAAGGAGGCATAAATGAGTTCCGTAAAAAAAATTGAAGAGCTGCTCGGTAGCGAAGCCGAGGGTTTGCTCAACCATAAATGCAACACCATTCCCCGGGAACACCTGCACCTGCCCGGACCCGATTTCGTGGATCGCGTGTTCGCCGATTCCGATCGCAACCCGCAGGTTCTGCGCAGCCTGCAAGCACTCTTTGAGCACGGCCGCCTGGGTAACAGCGGCTATCTTTCCATCCTGCCGGTGGATCAGGGCATCGAGCACACCGCCGGCGCATCCTTTGCCCCCAATCCGGCCTACTTTGATCCGGAGAACATCGTCAAGCTGGCCATCGAGGGCGGTTGTAACGGCGTGGCCTCCACTCTGGGGGTTTTGGCGTCGGTAAGCCGCAAATATGCCCATAAAATTCCCTTTATCGTTAAAATCAACCATAACGAGCTGCTCACCTACCCCAATAAATACGATCAGATCATGTTCAGCAGCGTGCAACAGGCCTGGGATATGGGCGCCGTAGCCGTGGGGGCCACCATCTATTTCGGATCGCCCGAATCCAACAGGCAAATCATCGAAGTGAGCGAAGCCTTTGAAATGGCCCATGACATGGGCATGGCCACCATCCTTTGGTGTTATTTGCGCAACCCGGGCTTTAAAAAAGACGGTGTGGACTACCATGTGGCCGCCGACCTGACCGGCCAGGCCAACCACCTGGGCGTGACCATCAAGGCCGATATTGTCAAGCAAAAACAACCGGAAAACAACGGTGGCTTTAAAGCCATCAACTTTGCCAAGACCCATGAAAAGGTTTATACGGAGCTCTCCTCCGATCATCCCATTGACCTTACCCGTTATCAGGTGGCCAATTCCTATATGGGCCGTGCCGGGTTGATCAATTCCGGAGGCGCCTCCGGCGATAACGATCTGGCCCAGGCCGTTAAAACCGCGGTGATCAATAAGCGCGCCGGCGGTATGGGACTGATCAGCGGGCGCAAGGCCTTCCAAAAACCGATGGATCAGGGCGTTGAACTGCTCAATGCCATTCAGGATATCTATCTGGATAAGGATGTAACCATCGCCTGATTATCCCTATCTGTTTTATCAGCCGTTGCGTTTCCCGCGCAGCGGCTTTTTTTGTAAAAAAATCTTTGACACCTTCACCGTAATCCGCTAATATAGCGCGGCCTGCATGGCCGGGGTCCCCACTCTGCGCCACAGGCATAATCAACCGCTACACTAATCAACCGGTAATTATGGCCCGTATCAATATACAACTCCCGGTTTTATTTAACTGTCGCCGGGATTGCTCCAAATGCTGCGAAATAAACGGCGGCTATGTATTCGTGAATGAGCAAAACATCAGAGAGATCGCCAAATATCTGAAACGCAGCGAGGCCGAAATCCGGGCCCACTACACCTTCGAGGCCAAAGGTATGCGCAGCCTCAGGGATCGCGACGGACAGGCCTGTATTTTTCTGGAAGAGGGTAAGTGCCGCATCTATCCCGTGCGCCCCCTGCAATGCCGCACCTACCCCTTTTGGCCGCAAAATGTGAAATCGGAGCGCCGCTGGCAACAGGTGACGGATGATTGCCCCGGCATCGGCGAAGGCCGGCTATATGATCGCGCGGAGATAGAAGCGGTTTTTAAAGGGCGGGCGGTTGATTCGGAGAAATAAACCTCTATATTAGCAGCATACGGTTTAGAGATTAAAATCCGATTCCCGTTTACCTTCCCCCAACAGAAGGAGAATGAAATGATTAAACGCCAGCTTAACGACATCACCCCCGTCCCGGTCAGCGCGGGTCAAAAGACCGAGATGCAAATGCTGATTTCCCCCGGAGAGGCGCCCCACTTTGCCATGCGCCGTTTCACCATCCATCCCGGCGGCTTTATGCCCCTGCACACCAACAAGTTGGAGCACGAACAATTGGTACTGGAGGGTGAGGCCGAGGTGGTGATCGACGACAAAACCTATCATATGAAAAAAGACGATGTGGTCTTTATTCCCGCCGGGGTTCCCCACAGCTACAAAACCCTGGGCGACAGGCCCTTTCGTTTTTTATGCCTGGTACCCAACCTTGAGGATGAAATCATACTCGTGGAAAACGCCTGATAAAAGGAAGCTGATATGACAACGCCGGTTAAACGCATTTTGCAAATATTCTGGGGCCTGCTGCTGTTGGCCATCATTATCTTTTTTACTTACCTCCCCACCTTTGTGGACAAACAATTCAACATTCTGCTGGAGATGAAAGCCCCGACCCTGCCCGACAGCGTTAAAGCCTTTCATAGTAGCCTGCGCGCCGCCGACATGCACGATGATATTCTGCTTTGGGGGCGCGATCTTACCGAAAAGCATGACTACGGCCATACCGACCTGCCCCGCCTGAGAGCGGGCAATATACG
>Ga0256832_1000681_pt1 | contig 22174 bp, 16 predicted proteins | sample 134614metaG_FD_190534 | JGI IMG/M metagenome (GOLD analysis project Ga0256832, IMG submission 190534) | Hydrothermal vent microbial communities from Lau Basin, Pacific Ocean - 134-614 | ecosystem: Environmental > Aquatic > Marine > Hydrothermal vents | place: Pacific Ocean: Lau Basin | collected... | reverse complement strand
GTGCTTCCCAATGTTAATAAATGTTAAGACCTTGTTAAAGGCAGGGTGTCTTGTAACTTTCAGGGAATTGACTGCGTTATACTGTCGGATTTCGGATGTACTTAATCGCATTCGTTAAGAGGAATCAACCGGAAATTTTTACAAGGTTGGTTCAAGTGAACAGCCAACAATTTCATATCATTCTATTATAGAGTAATAAGTTTAGGTTTTTTTAAACAAAAAAATTTAAAATATGAAAAAGACGATTCAGTTTGTGCTTGCAGGAGTGATGGGAGGAGTCATCACATTGTTGGGAATTCAGCAGGGGATTACTCCGGCATCAAAGATGGAGAGTGAAGCCAAGGTAGCTACCTCACCACGATTTGTGTCCAACCCCTTGAATGCGTCGTTTGATTTTCGAAAAGCTGCAAAGAAAGCGACGGCTTCCGTCGTTTATATTCAGGCGCAGGAGAGTGATGCCCTGGCCAGTAAGAAGTATCGGTCCCGGATGCATAATCCATTTGAGGGGACCCCTTTTGAGCAGTTTTTTGGTCAAGATTTCTTCGGTGGGCCTTCTTATGGAGCACCACTTTATAAGTTGAAAGGGGCAGGCTCCGGAGTAATCATCTCAAAGGATGGATATATCGTCACGAATAACCATGTAGTGGATTTTGCCGATGAGTTTGAGGTAACCCTTTCAGACGGACGTAAGTACAATGCCAAGTTGATAGGCAAAGAGCCTTCTGCAGATTTGGCAGTCATAAAAATTGATGCGGAGGACCTGCCCGCTGTGGAGTATGGTAACTCAGACAATGTCGAAGTGGGACAATGGGTCTTGGCTATTGGCAATCCCTTCGGATACCTCACTTCTACTGCGACAGCGGGTATCGTGAGTGCAAAGGGGCGTGACTTGGGGATTATCAAAGGGGATCGAGCTATTGAGCAGTTTATCCAGACAGATGCAGTTATCAACCCGGGCAATAGCGGCGGGGCTTTGTTGGATGTAGATGGAAAGTTGATTGGTGTCAATACGGCTATCGCGACCCATACCGGATATTACAATGGTTACTCATTTGCTATACCGGTCAACCTCATGCGGGCCATAGTCGATGACATTATCAAGTACGGCAGTTACCAACGCACGAGCTTGGGTATATATGTGATGCCAATCGATGATGAGATACAGCAAAATCTTGGGTTGGATTCGAAGAATGGGGTCTATATCGATGAGTTGGTACAAGGGGGAGCCGCTCAGTTTGGAGGACTGCTACCCAGTGATGTCATCATTCAGATAGACCGGCACGAGATAAAGAATATTAAAGATTTGCACAATGCGATTGCTTTGACAAGGGTCGGGGATGTCATTCAGGTGACAGTGGTGCGCAATGGTGCAGAGAAGACGATACCTGTTAAGCTGACTAAGGCGTTATAAAAAGAGTAAGAACCCGACACGATCGGTTGGGGTTAAAAATAAGTTGGTTTTTCGTTTTGTTTTGACACGTCTGCTTCCTGCCTGGGAGGCAGACGTTTTTTTGTGGTTCCGGGACAAAATGGAATGGTTGTACTGTACTTAATTGCCGCAAGGTAGCCTAAAAAACATTTTACCCACTGCTTCAATCCACTCTCGTAATCTTGGCACCGAGAGCATTGAGCCGCGTATCTATATTTTGATAACCGCGGTCTATTTGGTGTATGTTATTGATGATACTTTCTCCTTTGGCCGAAAGGGCGGCGATGAGGAGGGCTACTCCGGCACGGATATCCGGCGAACTCATCCTGATGCCTCTCAGTTGGCTTTCGCGGTTGAGTCCGATGACCGTAGCACGATGCGGATCGCAAAGGATAATCTGGGCGCCCATATCGATAAGTTTGTCGACAAAAAACAATCGACTCTCAAACATCTTTTGATGGATGAGTACACTGCCCTTTGCCTGTGTTGCCATAACGAGGATGATACTCATGAGGTCGGGGGTAAAGCCGGGCCAGGGAGCATCGTACACCGTCAAAATAGAACCATCCATGAAGCGTTGAATTTCGTAGTGCTCATGGTCACCCAGGACGATATCATCTCCTACTATATCCATCTTGACACCGAGCTTTTCGAAGACCGGAAGAATGTTGCCCAATTGGTCAACACGACATTGCTCGATGGTCAATGGTGAATTGGTCAAGACTCCCATCCCGATAAAACTCCCGATCTCAATCATGTCGGGCAATATGGTGTGCGTCGTACCGTGTAGTTCTTCTACACCGGTTATGGTCAGAAGATTAGAACCTATCCCTTCGATCCTGGCTCCCATCTGTACCAGCATGGTGCAAAGTTGTTGCAGGTAGGGTTCACAGGCCGCGTTGTAAAGGGTGGTGATTCCCTCTGCTGTTACAGCAGCCATTACCATATTGGCCGTGCCGGTGACAGATATTTCCTCCATGAGGATATATCGTCCCCTGAGCTTATCAGCGTGCAGGTAGTACTGCCCTTTGGCATCATCGATTTTGAGGCGTGCACCCATCGCCAAGAACCCGGAGAAGTGGGTATCCAATCTTCTTCGTCCTATTTTGTCTCCTCCAGGTTTGGGAATGAAAGCTTTGCCAAACCGTGCAAGAAGAGGAGCCAATAGCATGATAGATCCCCGTATCTTACGCGCGTTTTGCTGATACTCGTTGGAGGCAAAATGGTCTAAATCGATATTTTTTGCGGTAAAGATGTACGACTCGGGACCGGTGCGCAATACATCCACCCCTAAACCTTGGATGAGACCGATTAGTTTTTGGACATCTAAGATGTCCGGTACGTTGTGGACAGTGACAGGCTCCGCGGTAAGCAGGCAAGCACTGATGATTTGGAGGGCTTCATTCTTCGCGCCTTGAGGCTTAATGGTCCCTTGCAGGCGGGTATTACCTTGGATGACAAATGACTGGGAGTTCATGCTGATAGGGGGGATTTAGCGATATAATTATTTCTTTTCCACTAACTGTTTTCACTAAGATTGCGGTGTAAAAAGAGGGTTAGTACCGCACCTTGTTTTTCCTATGTCCATTGGAGGATTTCCTCTTGCGTTTTTTCTTGCTGTGGGATTTGCTACCGGAAGAAGTGGCTTTCAAGATCTTTGTCTGTCGTTTTAAAGGGGCTGCCGCCAAATAATCGATATTGGCACCTTCGGGGATGGACAATTCTCCGTCAGATATCCGGGCAAAATCTTTGATAATGGTTTCATCCGGGATATTGCGATCTCGATGCCAATTCTGAAAGGCAAGTTTCATATAAGCTCCGAGGATGGTATTGAATTGGTCACGGAGTTCTCCTTCGGGCATTTTCTTCGCCTTGGCGATAAGTTTCTGAATGATTCTCCCGTAATGTTTGAATTGCATTTTACGCGGTGGGTATTCCAACGGCTCTACCGCAGAGTGCAGATCCGTGTCCACGATAATAACATCTTCAGGGATATCTACATCCAGTTTGTAATCCGATATTTTCATAAGATGATTCCAGAGTTTTTGTTGGAGTTCCTTAGGTTTGTGTTTTAAGTCACTCACTTGTGTCATCAGTTTGATAATGGTTTCGGCTACCCTTTGACGTTTTTCTTTGTCTTCGATCGTGATGGCGTACTTGATGAGATTCTGGATGTTGCGTCCGTATTCCGGTATGACCAATGTATCCATCTCTGTAAAGTATTGGATTTCTCTGGTTGAGGTGGGAGATAATTGCTGTTCCATGTATAATTATAAGTTTAATTTATTTTATTCTACGGTTACTGATTTTGCCAAATTGCGCGGTTGGTCCACATTGCACCCTCTCAGTACTGCGATATGGTAAGAGAGCAGTTGTAAGGGGACGACGGAAAGTAACGGCGTAAATGGCTCGAGAGTCAAGGGGATCTCTATGGTATAATCAGCGAGTTCCTTTAAGTCTTCATGTCCTTCTGTCACAATGGCAATGACCCGTCCCTTTCTGGCTTTGACTTCTTGAATGTTGCTTTTGATTTTTTCAAAGGCGCTTTGGTTGGTGGCAATAACGACCACGGGCATATTCTCGTCTATCAGGGCGATGGGGCCATGCTTCATCTCTGCGGCGGGATATCCCTCTGCATGGATATAGGAGATTTCTTTGAGCTTAAGGGCTCCTTCGAGCGCCACGGGAAAATTGTATCCTCTACCCAAATAAAGTGCATTGTTACTATCTTTTATTTCGTTGGCAATCCACTTTATTTTTTCATCTAATGAAAGTATCTTTTCTATTTTTTCGGGAATGGTTTCCAGCTCGCTAATGAGCCTTCTGAAATAGCTTTCGGCTACTACTCCCCGTCGCTTTGCGATCGATAACGCCATTAGGGAGAGCAAGGTGACCTGGCCTGTGAAGGCCTTGGTGGAAGCGACTCCGATTTCGGGACCACAATGTATATACGATCCCGAATCCGTCAATCGCGCGATGCTCGACCCCACCACATTGACAATGCCGTAGGTGAGAGCGCCCTCCTTCTTGGCCAGTTCTAATGCTGCCATCGTGTCCAAGGTCTCCCCGGATTGGGAGATGGCGATGACTACATCCTTGTGGGAGAGGACGGGTTTACGGTATCTGAATTCAGAGGCATATTCGACTTCAACGGGAATTCTTGCGAGATCCTCTATGAGGTATTCTCCGATCAAAGCCGAATGCCAGGAGGTGCCACATCCGATGAGTATCATCCGGTCGGCATGTACGACTCGATTGATAAATTCTTTCATGCCACCCAGCACGACCCATCCCTCTTTGGCGCTGAGTCTCCCGCGCATAGCGTCTGCCACCGTCATGGGTTGCTGGAAGATTTCTTTAAGCATGAAATGGTCGAAACCGCCCTTTTCAATCTCTTCCAGTTTGAGGTCCAACTCCTCTATTTTGGGGTGCTGTAATTCGTTGTGTATATTGGTGATGACGACGTCCTTTCCCTTTTCCAGTACTACGACTTCGCCGTCATTGAGGAACACCACTTTGTTGGTGTGGCTGATGATTGGGGAGGCGTCTGAGGCGATAAAATAAGCATCTTCTCCGATACCCACCACCAGAGGGCTCGAGAGCCGTGCTCCGACAATTTTATCCGGTTCTTCTCTGTCCATCACTACTATTGCATAGGCCCCGATGACCTTTTGAAGTGCCATCCGGACGGCATCTTCGAGCTTGAGTTTGTCCTTGGATTGAAATTCTTCAATCAGGTGTACCAATACCTCCGTATCCGTATCACTGAGAAAGACATGGCCCAAATTTTCTAATGCTTCCTTCAACTCGGAGTAGTTCTCGATGATGCCATTATGGACAATGGATAGTCGTTTATTGCCGGAGTAATGAGGATGGGCATTGATGTCGTTTGGCGGTCCATGTGTCGCCCAACGGGTGTGGCCAATACCAGAGGTAGAGGAGGGAACTGTTCGCGTAGCGGCCAATTCCTCCAGGTCACTCACCTTGCCTTTGCATTTGATGACATGCAAGTCCCCCGCTACCAGGGAGACGCCTGCACTGTCATATCCGCGATATTCTAACCTCTTAAGACCCTGGACCAAAATAGGAAAGGCTTCATTCTTGCCGACATATGCGACTATTCCACACATAAAAAATGATAAAATGATTAATATTTAGTATATATAACTTTCAATCCGGCAGAGCATTCAGTTGAATTTGGGGTGCAAAATACGACTCTTTTGGGATTATTCTGTGATCCGACCAAGCTAATGTAAAAATTACCGTCATTTCGCCCCAAAAGGTAATCTTGTACATAGCTGGATATGTTGATGTCATAATAGTATCGTCCATTGTCATCTTTGGAAAGAACACCTCCGAATCGCGCATTTAAAAAGGGCAAATCCCGATTTCTGACAAACTGTTCCCATGCGTATTGGGCTTCCTTAGTCAGGACATACGCCCCTTGGTCAGTGCGCGTAGAGGTTACTATTGTTAAGGGAGGTGAAAACCGGACGGAGTCATCTCCCGGCAGGAAGCGTACCGGAAGGTGCAGCTTTGCGAGATTGACGGTGACCTCTCCATTTAGGGCCTGCGGGATATCTCCTAATTTGATTTTTGCCCGAACCCCCGAAAGGCCCTGAAGATAAGCATAGGGCAGGTTTGGTTGCTGTTGAAGAAAAACATCCACTTGGGTGCCCGTGTAGTCATGGGTTTGATGAACGAGTTTTACCAATGGATTTTCGTATTCCAGTCGCTCGTCGAAATAAAAGCGGTGCGACAGGCTGGTATCCGCAGAGTGATAATACACCTGTATAAAGGAGCGAGGCGAATTGAGGTCTAAACCGATCGTTCGCTTTCCTTTGGAATGTACCTCTATTTTTATTCCGGGAAGAAAATTGGACAGTTCTTTGGGTTGATAGAAGGGCGTGGTGTCGAGAAGAAACTTGTCGAGATAGGCCATATCCGTAATGGGCACTTTGACTGCACCTCGCACCAAAAAAGTATCTTGATTGCCGAAACGGTCCTTAAAATATATGTCAAAAGAATCCCGCAATGAGGGCGTAATTCCTTTGACCGTACCTACGGCTGCCGGCAGGGTCGGAAGCGCGCTTGTCGAATAGTAGTCCCTGGCTATATCCGGTGCTTCAGCCAAAGGGTAAACGCTTAAATCCACCTGGGCATTGGTGTCCCCATAAAAGCCTAAAGTGTCATAATAAAACACCATATAAGCAGAATCTACCGCAAAGCCCAAAGACGCAGAAACATTGAGGTCCGGGCGAGGGTCGGTGCGAAACTGGGTATATATCTCACTTTCGGTGTGACCAAAAACCGGATCGTCTATATCTCCTGCGACAAATACGCTCACCTGATTGGAAGATCTGCTAGAATTTTCGTCGAAGGCTTCGTATACCAAGACGCTATCTACCCGGCCTCCCTCAAACTGAAAGGTAAGTTGATTGGTGCTTTTGGTCTCCGCCAAGGAGTCTTTTAATAAGTCCTTCCCAAGATCCGTCGACTTGTTGCAGCTTAAAAGAATCCCCAAAAGGATTACTCCTGCAACCCACTTCTTCATGAATGATACTTTCATTCTCTATTTCTTTTTTTTGTAAGTCGAATGACAAAAGTCGTTTCAACACAGCCAATGTCGTATTTAAACAACACGGTCGTAATCATACTCTCTATATTAAAAAATGCACTCACCAACTAGGCTACAGATAGGCTTCTTTTTGATGTTGGGAATCGGTTATTCCTCTACCTCTTCCGGTTCGACAATTAACTCTTTGAAAAAATCTATGTATTCACTGAGAAAATCACCTTCTTTCGAGTGGGTTAGAACCGGAATATCCGCCTCTTTGATGTAGTTCTCCAACTCGTCTTCCAACGGGTCGTTCACCTTTATTAACGCATCTGAATTAAGAATAGCGCCTTTGTGCAAAGAAATTTTTCCCTCGTCGTTTTTAAAGACGCTGAGGTCTTCTTCAGAGAGCTCGTTAATAGATGCTTTGGTGAAAAAATCATCTGTAAAAGTATCCCCCAAAGAAGGGTTGTCTGCTAAATAGACGACTTTAGAGTTGGAAAAGATAGGGTCATCCTGATATACGGTCCTTATGTAAAAAGGGATTAGTGCCGACATCCACCCACTGACGACCACTACATCCGGTGGCCAACCGAGTTTCCTGACCGTCTCCAACACCCCTTTGTTGAAGAATACCATGCGTTCCTGGTTGTCCTCAAATGGAGATTCATTGGCATCGTGAAAGACAAACTTGCGTTTGAAAAACTCTTCGTTGTCCAGGAAGTACACCTGCATGCGAGCCCCCGGATAGGAAGCAACTTTGATGATCAATGGATAATCGTCATCATCTACAATAATATTCATTCCGGAAAGCCGGACGACTTCGTGTAGTTTGTGCTTTCGTTCGTTGACAACACCAAATCGAGGCATCAATACCCGGATTTCATTGCCTTTGTCTTGAACATATTTTGGTAGCTTTGCCATGATGCCGCTTAAGTCGCCGGTATCGACATAAGGTGCCATTTCATGCGTTATAAATAAAATTCGCTTTTTGCTCATTATTGGTTGAGTTGTCTTAGAAAAAAAACGGCAATTGCCTCGAGCAAGCTCTATATGATCGTATGAAATTGAGTTATAAAAAGAAGTTTGTCCTTAACAATAGACCCATTTTTACCCTTCAAAAGAGTGTTAAACAGATCGTTGTCTGCGATTTCATACCCCATCATCCCATACTCGAGATATTGCCTCAAATGGGATGCAAAGATACAAAAACATCCTGAATATAAAAAACTTAGCCTCTTACTTTGTGGTCAAAGGGCCACTCCTTGCATGAGATAGGCGCAAATTAACGCTCCGTAGGTGCCCAGGGCGTATCCCAAGACTGCCATCAACACGCCGACAGGGGCGAGAGACGGATGAAAAGCGGTGGCGACAATCGGTGCAGATGCCGCGCCCCCAATATTGGCTTGACTCCCTACTGCTATGAAGAAAAAAGGCGCTTTGATAAAATATGCCACTCCGAGCAAGATGATGACATGGATGAGCATCCACACCAGTCCGATGACAAACAATCCCATATTGTCGAAGACTTCTCCTAAGTTCATTTTCATCCCGATAGTGGCGACGAGGATATAGATAAAGACGGATCCCCAAAGAGAAGCGCCTACCCCTTCGTAGTTGCGAAACCGGGTAAAAGAGCCGGCCACACCGAGCGTTGTAGCGATAACGATCAACCAAAAGAAAGGGGACATCAGCGAAGTGAGCCCGTAATCGGTTAGCCAGGCACTATGACGTTTCATCATCGGGACCAGGATCTCACTGCCCCAGTGTCCCAGCGCTACCGCTCCAAATGCCACCGCCAGCATCCCAAATACCTTAGGAAGGGTGGGGTACTCGCGCACCCTCTGTTTGAAGGCTTCGGCCTTGGCGACAAGTTCGTCGATGGATTTAGAATCCGCCTTGAGCCACCGGTCGATGGTCTTGTGCCGCCCGGCGCCATACAGTAAAAATCCCATCCAGATATTGGCGACAATTACATCGACTACAATCATTGACCCGAAAATGTTGTCCTTTACTTCGAATATTTCCTTCATCGCGGCTTGGTTGGCTCCCCCGCCAATCCAGCTTCCCGCGACGGTCGACAACCCGCGCCACAGCTCGTCAGGCGTCAACGGGATGAGGCCGGGGAAGAGGCTAATCGTGGCCCACAATGCTATGGGCCCACCAATGATGACACCCAAGGTCGCAGCAAAAAACATAATCAGCGCTTTGGGGCCAAGCCTTAAGATGCCTTTGAAGTCGATGCTGAGGCACAAGAGTACCAGACTGGCGGGGAGCAGGTACCTCGATGCGACAAAGTACAGCTGAGAGCCCTCCCCCGAAATGAGCCCCAAAGGCCAATGAAAAAGTGCGGGAATAAAGTAGCACAACAAGAGGGCCGGTACAAATTGGTAAAATTTTTTCCAGAAAGGGGTGCTGAGATTGGAAGTGTGAAAGATGATGGCTAAAATCGCCAATAGTATCCCTAAAACAATCGCATCATTCGTAAAAAATGGCTCCATAATTCTTATCTTTATGGGGCAATGATAAGGCTTTAATGGCGAATGACAAAATCTTTTATTTCAGAAGGCAGGGCTACCATACTTTTTTAGCGTGGTTCTCATTGACCCACTGCCCCCATTTTTTATTGTATGTGTGGACGGAGTGAGTGGTGTCTCCTTGGGTATTGACCAATGGATAATCGCGATTGGCCCAATCAAAGATACTTCCGTACAGATTCTCCACATGAGAATATCCCATCTTTCGCAGCTTTTCGCCGACCTTTTCGCTTCGATAGCCGATCGAACAATAGACGATTACCTCTGCATCTTTAGGAATCTGCTGGATGCGATCCTTCGAAAAATCATCGTACCCTACCCGGATCGCTCCCGGAAGGTGGCTCACTTCATACTCCTTTTTATCCCGGGCATCCAAAAGGTAGAGGTCCCTTGGATGCGCATCCAGTTTATTGTACAGTTCCTGAGCGCCAATCACGGGTACCGATTGGCGAATCCACTTGGATACCTCCTTGTCAAACTCCGGATTCTCACACAATCCGGCCGGTTTGGACAATTGCGCAATGCCACATTGGGTCATGAGCAGCGAGGAAAAAATCACAGGGAGGACCTGCAGGGAGGAGAGGCGATTTATAAGGTATGAAATGGTTGAATGAATGGATTGCATAAAAGTATTTTTTTGCATAAAACCCTCGCTGCCCCAAAATGGTTTCCCTCACTATCCGCTTTTTGTGTCTGATAGCCACGATTGTCGCAATGGAGACACCCCTGTCTTAGTCCGGAGGAAATCCGGCAAATGCATACGCTTGACCGGCCCAAATTCTTTTCTGTACAGCGAAAATGATATCTTTGCTGTCCTAAACCATAGAGTCGGTTATGTCTAAGAGTGGAGTTACAGCGATTATTACCACCTACAATGAGGCGGAGCATATAGAAGCGGCATTGCAGTCCGTGTCTTGGGCAGATGAGATATTGGTAATGGACTCTTTTAGTACGGATGAAACTCCCGATATTATTCGTCAATTTGGGGGAGTGCGCTTTCTGCAGCATGCCTATGATTCACCCGCCAAACAGAAAAATCGTGCTATCGAACTCGCCTCTTTTCCATGGGTTTTTATCTTGGATGCGGATGAGCGCGTACCGGAGGAATTGCGGGAGGAGATGCTGCATATTGTTCGCTCAGATGCATCTCCAAAAGATGGGTATTGGATTCAGCGGAAGAATATCATCTTTGGCCGGACATTAAAGTACCTGTGGAAGGGGGATAAGGTGATTCGTCTTATCCGCAAAGACAAGTGCCGGTACCAAGAGGTTCAAGTGCATGAGGAAGTGGATACCGCCGGCGTCCGGATCGGGATGCTGGAGCATCCTCTGTTGCACTACAGCGTCAAAAGTATGGAACACTATCTCGCCAAGACGAGGAGGTATGCGCGTTGGCAAGCAGAGGAATTGTATCAAAATGGTGCGCGGGCCGGTATAGGGAAGATGGCCTTGAAACCATTGGTGCGTTTTGCAAAGCATTACTTTGTAGAGGGGGGCTTTTTGGACGGGAGACTCGGCTTCATCTTCTCAGTGGTAATGGCATGGGGAGTGTGGCTGAGGTATGTTTTTTTGTATGAAAAACAAAAGAAGCCATAGCCTTTTTGGGACGAGTGGATACAGGGGCAAGATAAGTTGTTAGAAATTAGATGAACTATTGTTGGGTTAATCCCGTTATTTTACCGAAATTTGACCGTACAAACATTTGTAATTGCTATGAAGAATAAGAATATACTCCTCGCATTGGGATTGATATTATTGGCGGTGGTAACGCGGCTGGTGCCGCATTATCCCAATTTTACCGCCGTGGGCGCTATGGCACTTTTTGCCGGGGCTACTCTAAAGAACAAACCCCTGGCTTTTGCATTGCCGTTGGTCGCTTTTTGGTTGAGTGACTTGGTGATTAACAACGTAATATACGCGCAGTACACCGAAGGATTTGCTTGGTTTACCCACGGGTTTGTCTATCAAGCATTGGCCATCGTCCTCATCACCTTGTTAGGGGGCTTTTTGTCCAATAAGGGGACGAAGAGCCGTGTCGTTTTGGGGGGATTACTGGCCACTGTCCTGTTTTTTCTCGTATCCAATTTTGGGGTGTGGCAATCCGGTACCATGTATCCACACCACCTCGGTGGGCTGATGGCGGCGTATACCGCTGGTATCCCTTTTGCCTTACAAGGGACCCTCTTGTCGACGGTTTTTTATAGTGCTATTCTCTTCGGGGTGTACGACTACCTGACGAAGTCTTCCGCCGTGACTCAAACGGCTTAGAAGCCGGCTATACCCGGCTTTCAGGCGGGATTAACAATGTTTATTAGCAAGCGTTAGCGTCCCAATGATGGCATATGATCGCCGATGATATGGCTGCATTGAGTGACTCTGCCATTTGATTTTTGGCCCCGGGGATCAAGAGCTTTTCGTCCACTTTTTCAAGTATCTCATTCGAAACTCCGCCACCTTCGTTGCCGATGACGACGAGGTCCTTTTGGGAGGGAAGAAACCGGGTGATAGGAGCCCCTTGCATATGTGCAGCAATGGTCCTGTGGTCTGTGTATTTTTCCACCATTTCATACCAATCCAATACCTCGATGTGCATATCGAGGACGGTCCCCATACTCGACTGAATGACCTTGGGACTGTAGCGATCCGCGCATCTCGGGGACGCGATGATGTGCCGGTGCCCAAACCAGTTGGCCGTCCGGATGATGGTGCCCATATTGCCGGGATCCTGGATGTCGTTGAGGAAGAGGAGTAGCGGTTGGGGGGCGATTTTCGAAGGATGGTCAGGGTATTTACAGACGGCAATCCAACGCGGTGGCGTCTTCCAATGCGAGAGCGATTTGAGCGTGGTAGCAGTGGTCATACGGTAGGGGATGTCCGGATAAAACGAATGTACCTCAGGACTTTCAGCGCCGATGATTTCGATGATGGATTCGGGGTGGTGTTGCAGGAGGTCTGTGATGATTTTCTCTCCTTCGATGACCAATTGCCGATGCTCCTCCCGGTATTTTTTTAGCCGCAAGGAGCGCAAAAACTTGATTCTGTTTTTAGATAGTGTTAGCATACTGCAAAAGTAGTGCTTTCTGCTGTATCCATCCGTCAGGGGCTTGCCTGTGCTTAGTGATATATGTTCGAGCGATGTTCCTTGCTTGCAAAGACACCAAGACACAAAGAAATGCACGTCGAATAATGGGAAAGAGAGAAGGGCAAAAGAAGTTTTTTCGAAGTGCAGTTGGTATTGCGCGCTATGGTCCGGGCAGTTTTTGTTAGCATTATGACCGGAATCATTAGAATAAAGGTTTTTTTGTACTCTAAAAGCCTTTTACCTGAATAGTTACCCTATTTTTGCGTTATATCAGACAGGAGTTTTGCAAGAGGTTAATAGGGTTGTACACGGATTTAGTCCTTTTGCCACGAGTCTTTGGATGGTGTAGTGAGTTTATGATTTGGTATGAAATGGTTGGATGAATGCGTATTAATGGAATTAATCGGAGGAGAAAATAATATGTCAGTAGGGTGTAAAAGGAATAGAATTTTCTATAGCCTTCTCCTCTGTGGGACGGTGTTTGTAAGCCATTTGTGTGGTCAGGCAGCTTCCGGAATAAGTGACGGAGAAAGACCAATAGTATGTGATGCCAAAATCGATATTGTCGATCCGGGCAATGCAGAAGGACTAAGTGATTTGAAATATTACCTCAAACTGCGCTTCCCACTCAAACCTACCGACCCGCGCCGTGCCAAACCCAGTCTAAGTGCCTACTCACATAAATTAGGGGAAAGGATGACCCGACCGAAGTGGTTGAAGAATTTTATACTATCTTATTCCTCTCCCTTCACGCGTTATGATAGCACAACTGCCTTCCAAGGCGTTACCGCGATGGAGAACTACCTCTACAATCAAGGATATCTGCGGGCAAAAGCCTATTTGGAGGTCGAGCGGGAGGATAACTGTGTCGAATTGAAGTATGTTATTCATATTGGCCCCCGGTACAAATTGAATGCGGTCAAGTTTGAAGTATTGGATAGTAATCTCCTATCGCTAAAATGGGAGATAGAGCACAACAGCTTGCTCAAGCAAGGTGCCCCCGTCACAGATGAGCTTTTCTATCGAGAGCGAGCGCGTATTGTAGAGCAGATTAAGAATGAAGGGTTTGCTTTTTTTAATGCGAGTTATATCCGGCCCAGACCCGCTGATACTTTCGCCCACAGGGTCAACCTCACCATCGATATTGTCCCTCCCGCCAAGGACTCTTTGCATGAAAAATATCGTATAGGAGATGTGCATGTGTACGCAGATTACGACTTGAGACACCAAAGCTGGAAGGATACGTTCGTCCATGGACTCATATACCATTTTCGTCCCGGAAGAAGGTACGTACGGCCTAGTGTGTTGGAGAGGAAGATAAAGCTAAGGTCGGGAGGAATGTACACCTTTGATGATGAGGTACACACCTTTGACGGACTCAACCGGATTGCCGCATATAAATTGGTGACCATAGACAAATCCCTCAGCAAGAATGAGGTGGATGTGCTCAATTACACCATACACCTTTCTCCCGCCCATAAATATGAGTTTGAACGTTCGGGAGGATTGACCTATTCCCGGTTTACCGATCAGCAAACCTTCCTCAACATCAAGCATATCATTCGCCCTAATTTCGATTTGTCCTTAAAGGATCGCAATTTTAGAAACCGCGGGATTAGCATGCAGTATTATTTGAATGGAGATGCAGAACTGTATTTTAGAAAAAATCAGGAGACCAATAACCGGTTGTTAGCAATCAATTCATACACACTCGAATCCGGGCTTTCGGCCACACTGCCCAATTATACGAGTTTTCCCGGAACCTTTGATTTGTTATATCGATCGAAGCTTATATCCCCTTGGTTTTACAATGAGATAAAGGAGCGGGCACAGCCGGAGTTTCGCTTTAACTTCGGATTGATCAGTTTGCCTTCTTTTTATTCGTCTGCTGGAGCCAATATTGATTTTGGATACCGGTTTCGAGCCTCTGATGAAGCGAATATTACGATTCGGACATTGGGCCTGGATTATTATTCTCCAAAGAAGGGGACGGATTTTGATACAATCATTAAGAACAACCAATTTTTATCCAGAAGTATCTTAGGACAGCGTCTGTTTACATCGGTCTTTTTTAAATATTTTGGATATTCATTTACAAGGGCAAAAGAACGCCGTGCTTTTAGTTGGGGAAGCAATGGTTTTTTAGAGCAATCCGGATTAGAGCTCTTTTTGAGCCAACTGTTATTACAAGGGATATTGCGAGATGCCCCGGATATTACGCGTATCCGGGTCGGGCGGGATACCTTACAATTCTCCAGTTTCCTTCGCATTGGAGGAGACTACAAGGCCTACTATCACTTTACCCGTGAGACGTATCTCGCCTTTCGGGTGGGACCGGCATTGGCCATCCCTTTTGGGCATCAGGTGGTGCCCTACGTCAAGCAGTATTTCGTCGGAGGTCCGTTTTCTATCCGGGCCTGGGATATTCGCTCCCTGGGACCCGGGACAGCCAACCTGTATCAGGACACTTTGCTGGGGTACTATTCGACAGGAGACATCAAGCTGGATCTCAACCTCGAATTGCGCTTCCCGACTTACACATTTACTTCCCTGAAAGGGGCCGTCTTCCTGGATGCCGCCAATGTTTGGGCCTTGAGATCAGACGATCCGGAAAAGCGTTTCTCGAAGGACTTTTACCGTCAATTGGCTTTGGGGACAGGGCTGGGACTCCGGTTGGATTTGGAATGGTTTGTCATCCGGGGAGACGTCGGAGTAAAATTGATGTATCCTTACGAAGTGAACGGAAGCCGGTGGTTCTTTAGGAAGAATAATGTAAACAACAGGCGAATAAAAGATGCGTTGACGTACAATTTGGCTATTGGATATCCCTTTTGATCGGCCGGGCAAACGGGGTTTGTCTCTGTACCGTGCGCATGAAGTAAAACCTATGGCAACCAAAGCTATTTTTTCTGAATATGGGCTTTCTATCATGCATTATACTGTTCACATAGCTCACGGTTTTAACCGTGGGGATGAGGGTTTAGACGGTTTCATGGAATGGTTTTAACCATTTGTTGAGCCTGCAAAGTGATGGGACAATACAGTAAAGCCCATACACGAAATCTCATGCATGGGCAATTCTATATTTTCTAACCCGTTTGGCCCAAGGGACCCGGGGCGAAATGTTGATTTTAGGCTATACTTCCTCGAAATCGGCTTCTTCATCCACCTTAATGACGACCTGTCCTTTGTAGTACAAGTCACCATCGTGCCAGTAAGCGCGGTGATAGAGATGCGGTTCTCCCGTCTTCTTGCACACAGCGACCTGTGGTGCAGACAATTTCTTGTGCGTTCTTCTCTTTCTTTTGCGTTGTTTCGATACCCTCGATTTAGGATGTGCCATAACACATGGTTTTTATAAAGTTATTGAATCAATTATCACTTTCCTCCCATCGAATGTCCTTTAAGGCATTCCATACGGAGTCTTTGGTTGTTTCTTCTATTTGCCCTTCTTCTTCAAAAAAGCCGATTTGCTGCAGTACGGCCTCATCACAGGGATAAGGCGCTTTCGCTCTGCAGTCATATACCATTCTTGCCGGAACCATCAGCAGGGCAAAATCCCTCAAATAGGGTTGTAAGTCCAATGCAGCCGTATCTTGAGAAATGAGGAGTATGCCCTCATTTTCCATCGACAAGCGGTCATCTGCGCTGATATCTTCCCGGTACTTAACGATCAGAGGATATGTGTTGGCCACCGGAAGAGCGATGTCCGCTACACAGCGATCACAGGCTACCCGGATGTGACCGTCCATGTGGAACTGCATGGTCACCAGCGAATGGTGCTTGTCCAGTTCGATCCGGCAGGTAATGTCCCCCTTGCTGAAAATACTGTTTTCGTGCTTTTCAAAGAAGCGATCGTCCAATTCAAACCGAAAACGGTGATGCCCTTCTTTAAGGTCCTTCAATCGGATACTATACCCTTCTGATTCGGTCATTATTCTGAACTTGGCGAAATGGAGCGCAAAGATAGGGTTTTTTCCTGAATAATCGGATTTGGATAAAGTGATTTTTTTGAAATGATTATTCATTCGTTGGTGGGCTGTTTGTTGGAGAAACTATCCTGAGGCACACAAAACTTTAACATATAAAATTATTAGTAATATCTAATATTTAGAATTTTAAATTACTTCATTTTACATATTATAAATAAAGATAATTTATATATATATATATATATCAGTAAGATAAGTGTGTGATTATGAGTATTTTTGCTAATGCTATAGTTGTTTTAGGCCTAAATTTATCCTATAGTTGTTTTGATTAATTAACCTAATAAAATTATGAGTTATGAAAAGAATAGCTTTTTTTCTTATTGTTTTGAGTATTATTACTATTTGTCGGATGAGTGCACAGTTTGAAATGTTGTCTCCTTCACTCATTGGGGTGGACAATTGTGAGCCTGTACTTATCCATACACGGGCTTTTAATTGGTGTACTGATAATCCATGCATGGAAAGGTTTGTGTTTTTGATTAGTCAGACTGTTTTAAAAGGTACACCCACTTTTAGCCATGACTTTGTAATGACGGGTTTTGAAACTCGTGGAAGCGTCACCTACATGAAGTATGAAGCTACAATTCAAATGCCAGATGAGCGTGATGAGAATATCGATGTATGGATGCGTTTTTATAGCGAAGCTGCTTTTCTTCCACCATTTTCTCTTGTAGTTGCAGAGGCCTATGATGATGACGATTTCCTCATCGGGAGTTATGGAGTTAGTTTTGAATCTTCTCCTCTCACCTCAATTATAGGAATGAATGAAACGGAAGTTAAGCTTTCTGAAATTGCGATACGTGATTTGTCAGGTAATAACTATGATAATCCTTATGTTTACACTCCGGAGATCTCACCGCAAGTGCGGCAGTTCTGGAGACTACATTGTAAACTTATAGTCGATATTGATTATGAGCTCAAGGGGCGAATTTTCTTTATGAATGAGCAAGCTCAAGTGGAAGTAGACCCAGGAGTGCACTTCACTTTCCGCAATTGGAGAAGAAGTGACCTTAATTTTAACTATCCCAATGCCAATGCGTTTTCCTGTGATGGAAGTCCGCCTGCTTTGACTGACCCTTTTATCGTGAATGGAACATTCGAAGCTGACGATATTATATTGGAGGGGTTTCATCATGTTATTACAGCAAATCCGGGTTCTAAAGTAATCGCACGAAACGTTACATTTAGAAGCAATGTGGTGGGAATCTATGCGGAATATGCTAATTTGATTGACGTATATAATACACAATTTGTTTCGACGGTGGGCCATGGTGATCCGCCCTCGGTTTATAATCACGGGATATTTGCCCGTAATACCGATAACATACTAGTCGATTTTTCAGTATTTGACAACATAGGAAATGGAATTTATTCCGAGGATTCTAAACTCTATGTCAAGTCGTCTTTGTTTTCTAATATCCGATCAGGAACAAACGGATATTTGGGGAAAGGAATATTTGCTTTGGGATTGGGTAAAAGTAATACTTCTGTGATGGGGGACAATGTGAATGGGCTGCGCTATTGCGAGTTTGTCGATTGCGATCAGGGCGTGGAAGTAATAGGGCATGGGTTACGTATGAAATTAGCCTTAATGAACAATGTGGATGAAGGAGTATTTTTGAGATTCAATCGGGTCAAAAGGGCGTATATAAAGAACTCAATATTGAATTGTAATAACTACGCTATTCGACTCAATAATTCTCGAATCCCGACCAACATCACCGAGAATCAAATTCATATCGATGGTAATAATGATCCCCAAAATGCCGGAATTATTGCTGAGTCCTCCTCTAATGTCGGGGTGTATCAATATAATGAAATCTTCCTGAAAAATGCTTCAAAAGGAGTCTTTTTTACCGATTCTAAAGGGGCCATCAAAGAGAATGACGTCACATTAGAATCCCCAATGGCTGAATTCCGGGGTGTCGAATTACTCGGGTGCCAGGACGTCAGTGTCGGATGCAATATCATAACCGGAAGCAGTAGTGCAGAAACCAATAGTTTCGGGTTTTATACAGTTGCTTCCGAGGGCGTGAAGATGTATTGCAACAGCCCTTCCAATGTGGAGGCCGGATATCGATTTGTAGATATGAATGAAGGCACCGACTTTAAAGTCAATGAAATGAATGGCGCTTACGGCCTCCAAGTGGAATACGAAGGCGTCATGGATGTTCAGGAACACCACTTCAATTGCTGGAGCTTCGTCAATCCAGGTGCCACGGCATATAACTATAATACGAGTTCTGACCTCGTTAGAGCTTCGCGCTTCTTAGTCGATGGGACGAAAACCTGCCTTATGCCTGTGGACCCCAAGACCGACGCCGGACAAGGTGTGGGGTGGTTTAAAAATGAATCAACGAATCAGAGTCTTTCTTGTAGCAGTGGAGGCTGCACACCACCGGGTGGCAATGGAGGCGGCACCGGTGGCGGGCAAGGAGAAGGATGGTATGGTGAGTTGATACGAGGAGAGTTGGGCTTCTCCACCTTTTCCGTCCAACGGCATTGGTCCGGGCAAAGACAGTTGTTTGACTTGATCGCAGAGGGGACGGTAGCCTTGTCCGGAAGCGGACCGGTGGACTCCTTCTACCAGGCGCAGACCGGAGAAGCATTGGATTTATTGCATGCGGTTGATGCGGGTATATCCTCCTTTGGGGTGCCGGATGAATCGGTCTCTATGCAGATGGAGTCATGGGATGCCCAAATGGAAGATGCCTGGGAGAATATCATCACGTGGACAGCTTCTGAGGATACCGTACTTTCAGAGACAGCCCTCACTGGGATTGATGACGAACTTGCTGTGCTCCAAACGGTGGACGCCCAGTACAATCCCGTTATTTCTGCCTTGATCAATGACCAAAATCAGACCTTGTCTGTACTCACCCAAACCAATGCCTCCATTACAGACCCATTTGCGATGGCCGGAATACGGCAAACGGTCAATGCAGAGGTATTGGACGTATTGCTCCAGCCTTCAGAGGATTTGCCGCAGACTTCGATCACCGCGCTGAGTGCTATCGCTGACATGTGCCCTGTAGAAGGGGGGCAAGCCGTCTATAGAGCCAGAAATCTGCTCTCAATGGCCGGGTATGCATATGATGAAACCCAAGGTTGTCCTGCCAATGGCCAGAGAATAGCAGCAAAGCAGGAGGAGCACCGCTTTCCCGGGGTACAGGTATTCCCACAACCAGGAGTTGATGCAGTCCAAATCATCTTCCAAGGGCAAAAACCAGAAGGCCCCGTACATTGGACCGTGTATGATCAGACAGGAAACACCATGTTAAATGGCCTGTGGAAAGATGTATCACCATGGCAGATAGATATCCGTCACCTAACTACCGGATTGTATTTGCTGCACATCGACCAAAAATCATCCGGGCTTAGTGTTTACCGGAGGATGGTCGTCATGCATTAAGGGGGATATGAACTTGTGTTTTGGATATGAGTTATATAGGAAGGCGTACCACGCCTTCCTATATTTGTCCGACTACGATATGAACCAATAGTAAATCTTATAGCATGACCTATCATAGATATATATTTATTTACCTTTTTATCCATTTTGCTTTTACACTATCCGGACAGATAAAAGGGGATTACCAATGGCCTTTTGGCTTTAAGAATAAACCACCTGATTATCCCCATAATGCCATTCTCGACTTCAATGGAGGCATGGTCAGTATCATTCCTGAGTATTTGCATATGGGTATCGATTGGGACCGGGGCTCCATCTGCGATGACCGGGGGCGCTTGCAGTATTATTCCAATGGCTGTTTTATCGCCGACAGCACCCGGCATCAGATGAAGAATGGAGGGGAGATCAATCCCGGAAGAGTCCATAATAGCCAGTGCAAGGGCGGTGGGTATTTTAGTGTTCAAAGCGATATCTTTTTGCCGGCTCCCGGCAAGCCCTGGCTGTATTATATGCTGCATCGCAATTATTATATTGCAAAGGTGGCTCCCTGGTATTTTATCGAAGCCTTGCGCTATACGCTGATTGATGCCCGGGGCAACAATGGACTGGGAGAGGTAATAGCCAAGAATGTACCGATATTGGAAGACACCACCCTATCGGGGGAGCGGATGACAGCAGTCCGCCATGCCAATCTCCGGGATTGGTGGATTGTCCATGCGCATAATGGCTCGAGTAAATTAAGTGTCTTTCTTCTCGACACGTCCGGTATAACAGAGACAAAGGGGTATGACGGGACGGTTGATGGAAATGACGGAGGCGGATGGATAAGCTTTTCGCCGGATGGTCGAAGATTGGCGAGTTATACACCGGATGGGGATATTGAGCTATTTGACTTTGACCGGAGCACGGGATATTTGTCCAATCATCTCCATATCGAAGTCAAATGGGACACCTTTATTTTTGGGAGTATCGCGTTCTCCCCCAATAGCCGGTATCTCTATCTCAACACCATCCTCGATATCTACCAATACGACATGCAGGCGGAGGACATAGGGGCGAGCCGGATACATATCGGACATTGGGATGGATGGAGGGATGAGCTAAGAAGTCCGGTTGCGTTTTTGTTTATGGAGCGGGGTCCGGACTGCCGGATCTATATCGCCCCGGCGAGTTCGTCGAGGTATATGAGTGTTATCATGCATCCGGACAGGCGGGGCAAAGCCTGTGATTTGCGCCAGCACGCTTTGGCTTTTCCCACCACCAAGCCGCACGGCCTTTCTCATTTTCCCAATTACCGCTTGGGCTTTGCGCCTGTCTGTGACAGCACCATTTTGTTTCCACTCAATGCGGTGCAGGATATCCCGGAGATGACGGCACTATTGTCCCCCAATCCCATGCGGGATTATATGACGATAGATTTGGGGTCGGCAGCGGTGTATCCTGTAAGCATACGCGTGACGGATATGCGCGGCAAGGTGTGGGTACGGACCGTGACCCGCAGCGCGGAGACTACGATAGATACCGGACGACTACCACCGGGGATGTACTTCGTAAGGCTGAGTACAAGAGACGGCAAGACCTCTGTCCGCCGGGTGATTAAGATGTGAGGAAGGGGGGGATTGACAATGGTTAATGGATAATGGATAATGGATAATGCATAATGGTCAATGGTTAATGGATAATATGAAATCAATCTGTGTACGTCCCTGATATAGGTTGACTCGAAAAGTCAACAAAATTGAGGACGATACACCTGTTTTAATGGTTTTAACCATTTTATCGTGCCTTATGTGGCAGAAGGAAAGGGGTGTTATTTTCAGAGTTATTTTGTTCTCTGAGGTCTTCCATTCGTGATAAACCACCTTGGTGACTTTTGGCTCCACCGTCTTTCTTCGTCAGCTCGGGAGGCGGAGCGCTTCCGGCACGATATAGGATCGGGGAGCTGACGACGCAGAAGGAAGATCCCCGAGCCTAAGGTCATGGATGAGCGCATTTTGTATCACACACCTCTCATCGTGTGTATTACAAAATGCACTTTTTTACAACCTCACCCCCATCCCCCTCTCCTTCATATTCAAACTGTACATCGTATAAATATTTATGATGAAGGAGAGGGGGGCTTATGTTTTTCTAACTGTAGGAAATATCATTAGGGTAATATTCAG
>Ga0256832_1000680_pt1 | contig 22207 bp, 16 predicted proteins | sample 134614metaG_FD_190534 | JGI IMG/M metagenome (GOLD analysis project Ga0256832, IMG submission 190534) | Hydrothermal vent microbial communities from Lau Basin, Pacific Ocean - 134-614 | ecosystem: Environmental > Aquatic > Marine > Hydrothermal vents | place: Pacific Ocean: Lau Basin | collected... | reverse complement strand
AGGGCCAGTTCGGTCAGGTGGTCGGCGCTGCGGTGGTTCAGGCACCAGTGGCCGAATTCCATGTACGGGCGTGACGGGTTGTCGAGGGAAAAGTTGCCGACGATCACCTCGCCGTCCGGTCGCGCCATCTTCAGCATGCGGCTCAGCAGGCGCACGAACAGGCGATCGCTGAGATAGTCGAACAGTCCGGCGGACCAGACCACATCGTAGCGTTCCCCGGCCACGAAGCGCAGGGCGTTGGCGTGGATGAAGTCCACGTGCTCGTCGAGTTCGCCGATCACCTTGCGCGCATGGGCGATGGCCTGCGCGTCCTGATCAAGGCAGTCCACGCGGATCCCCGTCGGCTCGACCTCCAGCAGTTCGCGCACGTCCCGGCCCGGCCCACTACCCACGTCCAGAATGGCCAGCTCGCCCCGCTCCCGGTACAGCGCGCGCATGGTCTCGATGAAATAGCGCTTGCGATTGCGTACCGACTGGCAGGCCGGTCGGGCATGGGCGTAGGCATCCCAGCGCGCCAGCGCCGGATCCGGCGAGGTCCAGTACCGGTAGATCCGGTCGATGAGTTCAAAATCGCCGGCGTAACCATGGGGGCGACTGATCACGAAGCCCTGCAGGGTGTTCGTGGTCAGAAACACCTGCGGCCAGGCCGCCCAGACTTGAGGTAAGTCCTCACTCCTGTAGTAGCCCTTTTCAATCCATCCATCGAGGGTATCGAACCAGGCATCGAGCTGGGGCCAGTCCTGCTCCTGCGGCCCGCCCTTCTCGAGCATGGCCTGCATGAATTCGGCCACGACTTCGGGCAGCGGTGGAAATTCGGACGGGGTGGTAACGGTGGAACGGGTGCGAACGACTGGCACAACCGGAACGGGATGGGCGCTCATGGGTCTTCCTCCTTGGGTGATGAATGAACGGGTAGCGCGGCCGCTCTGGGACACGTCTTCCGTATTTCATTCTTATTAGGACAAAAGTTGGAGGAAAAACCGGAAACAGTCCAGATTTTTACAAAATTCAGGAAAGGGCATGGCAAATTGCCATGCCGGAAAACGAAAGCCCGACGATTTCCGGGCTTTTCGGGGATTATGGCGAGATACCGCCGGAATCTTCAGACGTCGAGATTGGCGGCATTGAGCGCGTTGGCTTCGATAAATTCGCGGCGCGGTTCCACGTGATCCCCCATCAGGGTGGTGAAGATTTCGTCGGCGGCCACCGCGTCCTCGATCTGGACCTGGAGCAGCCGGCGGGTCTCGGGATTGAGGGTGGTTTCCCAGAGCTGTTCCGGGTTCATCTCGCCCAGGCCCTTGTAGCGCTGGATGTGCTGGCCTCGCTTGGCCTCTTCCATGATCCAGTCCATCAGTTCACCGAAGGAAGCGATCTCCCGCCGGCGCTCGCCGCGCTGTACCCAGGCGCCCTCGCCCAGCAGGCCGTCGAGCTGTTCGCCCAGGGTGCGGATGGCGGTGTATTCCCCGGACTCGAAGAAGTCCCGATCCATTTCCCGGCTGCTGGTGATCCCGTGGCGGGTGAGATGAATCGTGGCGATCCAGTTGTCGGATTCGCCGCTCTCCTCGCGCACGTCGACGCGGATCTTCTCGCGCTGATCCTCGGCCTCCAGGCGGCGCACAAGCTCCCCGAACCAGTCCTGGACCTGTTGCCAGTCGTCGAGGGCGCCATCGTCCAGCGGCGGCATGGCAATCATCTTCTCCAGCAGCCGCGCCGGGTAGCGGCGGGACAGCCGATCGATGGATTCCTGGACCAGCACGTACTGACGGGCCAGGGTCTCCAGGGCCTGACCGCTCATGGCCGGCGCATCGGCGGCCACGTGCAGCTCGGTGTTGTCCAGGGCCAGCTGCAGCAGATACTGGTTCAGCTCGGCGTCGTCCTTCACGTAGCGCTCCTGCTTGCCCTTCTTCACCTTGTACAGCGGCGGCTGGGCGATGTACACGTATCCGTTCTCGATCAGCTCCGGCATCTGGCGGTAGAAGAAGGTCAGCAGCAGGGTGCGGATGTGGGAGCCGTCCACGTCCGCGTCGGTCATGATGATGATGCGGTGATAGCGCAGCTTGTCGATGTTGAACTCTTCCCGACCGATGCCGCAGCCGAGTGCGGTGATCAGGGTGCCCACCTCGGCGGACGAGAGCATCTTGTCGAAACGGGCCTTCTCCACGTTCAGGATCTTGCCCTTCAGCGGCAGGATGGCCTGGGTGCGGCGATCCCGGCCCTGCTTGGCCGAACCGCCGGCGGAGTCGCCCTCCACCAGGAACAACTCCGACTTGCCCGGATCCTTCTCCTGGCAGTCGGCCAGCTTGCCGGGCAGCCCCGCCACGTCCAGGGCGCCCTTGCGCCGGGTCATCTCGCGGGCCTTGCGGGCCGCCTCGCGGGCCCGGGCGGCCTCGATGATCTTGCCGGTGATGGCCCTGGCATCGGCAGGCTGTTCGAGCAGGAACTCGCCGAACTTCTCGGCCACGACCGACTCCACCACGCCCTTGACCTCGGAGGAGACCAGTTTGTCCTTGGTCTGGGACGAGAACTTGGGATCCGGCACCTTGACCGAGAGCACGGCCACCAGCCCCTCGCGGGCGTCGTCGCCGGTGGGGTTGATCTTGTGCTTCTTTGCCAGGCCCTGCTTCTCGATGTAGTTGTTGAGCGTGCGGGTCAGTGCCGCCCGGAAGCCGGCCAGGTGGGTTCCGCCGTCACGCTGCGGAATGTTGTTGGTGAAGCAGAAGATGTTCTCCTGATAGGAGTCGTTCCACTGCATGGCCACCTCGACACCGATGCCGTCCTTCTCCGTGTTCACGTAGAAGACGTGCTCGTGCAGCGGCGTCTTGTTGCGGTTCAGGTGCTCGACGAAGGCACGGATGCCGCCCTCGTACATGAAGCGATCCTGCTTGTCGTCGCGCTCGTCGGTGAGCGTGATGCAGACCCCGGAATTGAGGAACGACAGCTCGCGCAAACGCTTGGCGAGGATGTCGTAGTGGAATTCGGTGTCGCTGAAGATCTCGGGGCTGGGCCTGAAGCGGATCTCGGTGCCGGTGCCGCTGGTCTCCCCCACTTCGGTCAGTTCGCCCTGGGGTTCGCCCAGCCGGTATTCCTGCTGGTATTTCCGGCCGTTGCGGCGGATGGTCAGGCGCAGCCACTCGGAAAGGGCGTTCACCACCGAGACGCCCACGCCGTGCAGACCACCGGAGACCTTGTAGGAATTGTCGTCGAACTTTCCGCCGGCATGGAGCACGGTCATGATGACCTCGGCGGCGGAACGACCTTCCTCCTCGTGATAGTCCACGGGGATGCCGCGGCCGTCGTCCCGCACCGATACGGAGCCGTCGGAGTGGATGACCACGTCGATGTTGCGGCAGTAGCCGGCCAGGGCCTCGTCGATGGAGTTGTCGACCACCTCGAAGACCATGTGGTGCAGACCCGTACCGTCGTCCGTGTCGCCGATGTACATGCCGGGGCGCTTGCGCACCGCATCCAGGCCCTTGAGGACCTTGATGTTCGAGGAATCGTAACTGCCTGAATCGCTCATGAAAATCGCTCCGTGAAGTGGTGAAAAATTATACCACTTCCGCGATTTTCCCGTGTTCCACGTGGAACATCTTCCGGGATTCCCAGCCGGTGACATCGAGCTGTTCCCTTTCCGTCGCGGTGAGGAACAGCTGCACCCCGCTCTCTCTCAGGATCGCCAGCAGGGCATTGCGCCGGTCTGGATCCAGTTCGGCTGCAATGTCGTCAACGAGAAAGATTGGCCGCCTTGACTGCACTTGAGCAAGATGTTCGGCCTGGGCCAGGCGCATGGCACAAACCAGCATCTTGAGCTGTCCCCGGGAAAACCGGTCCTGGACCGGCACGCCATTGACCAGGCAGACCAGATCCGCGCGATGGGGCCCGACCGAGGTGACGCCATGCTGCCGATCCCGTTCAAGGGAGGCCTCCAGGGCGGATTCGAGATCAATTTCCTTCTTCCAGCCTCGCCGGTAGGCGAAATCCGGGGCAAAGCCGAGCAGTCTTTCACTTATTCGGGACAGCGTGTCCTTCAGGGATTCCACGTAGCGTTCACGCAAGCGTGATATCTGCTCTCCCCTTTCCACCAGCGATGTATCCCAGAGCCGCACCTGCTCCGGCTTGGCTCCTGAACGGAGACCCGCGTTGCGTTGTTTCAGGGCGCGTGAGTATTCGTTCCAGGCGGAATGGAAGGCGTGTTCCACGTGGAACAGTCCCCAGTCCAGGTATCTTCGCCTTTGCCCCGGTCCCTGTTCCAGCAGTCGGATCGATTCGGGTGTCAGTAGCTGCAGTGGCAGTTTCTGTGCCAGAAGCGAGCTTTGTCTTACGGTCTGCTGGTTGAGTCGTAGTGTGGTCGATTCGCGGGTGCGTTCGATGCCGAGCCGGTTTTCCTTCTCCCCTTCGGGATCGACGATATGCCCGTGCACCAGCATGCCTTTCTGGTCAGTACCGATGACGTGCCGGATCTGGGCCGTGCGGAAGGAACGGGCGTGCGCGAGCAGGTAGACGGCTTCGAGCAGGCTGGTCTTGCCACTGGCGTTGGGTCCGTAAACCAGGTTGGCGCCCGCGGCCGGCTGGAGTTCGGCATCCTCGAGATTGCGCACGCCTCGGATGCCGATCCGGGTGAGAATCATTCGTCGCGCATCAGAGCCGCATGGGCATGATCACGTACTGGCAGGCACTCTGATCGGCGCCTTCGACGAGGCAGCTGTGGTTGGCGTCGGTGAACTTGACGGTGACCTCGTCCGAGTCGATGGCCGCCAGGGCATCGATGAAATAGGACACATTGAAGCCGATCTCGAAGGGCTCGCCCTCGTAGCGTACCTCCATCTCCTCGACCGCCTCTTCCTGTTCAGGGTTGTGGACCGTGGCTCGCAACTGGCTGCCGTCGAGTTGCAGGCGCATCCCGCGGTATTTCTCGTTGGAGAGGACCGAGGCCCGGGTGAAGGAATTGTGCAGATCCTGGCGGGGACAGGTGAGGATCTTGTCCGGGTTCTGGGGAATGACCTGCTGATAGTCCGGAAACTTGCCGTCGATGAGCTTGGAGGTGAAGGTGATGTCGGGCAGATCGACGGCGATGTGGTTCTCTCCAAGGCTGATCCGCACCTGGGTGTCGGAGTCATCGAGCAGCCGGGCCAGTTCGGCCACGCCCTTGCGGGGCACGATGATCTGGCGGGTCTCCTCAACCGGCAGGCTCATGGGCGCGTCGCACTTGGCCAGGCGGTGACCGTCGGTGGCCACGGCACGCAGGTGATCCGGCGCGAACTCCAGCATCAGGCCATTGAGGAAATAGCGCACGTCCTGCTGGGCCATGGAGAACTGGGTGCGATCGATGAGGTTGCGCAGGTCCTTCTGTGCCAGGCTGATCTCCAGTGGCGAGCTGATGGGCTCGATGTTGGGAAACTCGGTGGCCGGCAGGGTGCTGAGCGAAAAACGGCTGCGGCCGGAGCGGATCAGGGCCTTGCCCTCGTCCACTGTCATCTCGATCCGCGCGCCCTCGGGCAGGGCCTTGCAGATGTCCAGGAACTTTCTCGCCGGCAGGGTGATTTCACCCTCCTCGCCGTCCTCGACCGGAATCCGGGCATTGATCTCCACTTCGAGATCCGTGCCGGTGAGGTTCAGACTGCCGTTGCGCAGGCTCAGCAGTACGTTGGAGAGCACCGGCAGGGTGTGTCGTCGCTCGACCACGCTGCTGGTGATTTGCAGGGGCCGGAGGAGATCTTCACGCGAGATGGTGAGTTTCATGAATGTCCTGTTCGCTGGTTGATATTGTAGATGTTTATATTTCAAAACCTGCTGTTGTTACAAGTGCCCGCCAGAAGGCTTGGCAAGTAGATTTTCCTTCTTGTTTTCAATGACTTGTATTACCTCATAGCCTGTTGACAACCTGCCTTTCGGGCAGCGGACAAGCTGTGGACAACTTGTGGCTGCCGGGCGCGCCCGAAACCGTGCACAGCTTGTCCACAGCCTTTGCGTCCGATTGCCCACACCTTGTTCAGGTACTGAGCGTGCGCACCAGGTTGGCATAGTCCTCGTCGATGCGCGGATCGGTCTCGCGCAGTTCCTCCACCTTGCGGCAGGCATGGATGACCGTGGTGTGGTCTCGTCCGCCGAAGGCGTCGCCGATCTCCGGCAGGCTGTGGCTGGTCAGCTCCTTGCACAGGGCCATGGCCAGCTGCCGGGGCCGGGTGATCGAACGGGTGCGCCGCTTGGAATGCAGATCGGCGACGCGGACATTGTAATACTCGGCCACGGTCTTCTGTATGTTTTCGATGGTAATCAGTTTGTCGGAGATGGCCAACAGATCCCGCAGGGCGTCCTTGGCGAATTCCAGGGTGATGGGCTTGCCGGTGAACTGGGCGTTGGCGATCACCCGGCGCAGTGCGCCCTCCAGTTCGCGGATGTTGGAGCGGATGCGCTTGGCGATGAAGAAGGCCACCTCGTTGGGCAGATCGATGCCGGAGAGCTGGGCCTTCTTCTTCATGATCGCCACGCGGGTCTCCAGCTCCGGGGGTTCGATGGCCACCGGCAGGCCCCAGCCGAAACGGGACTTGAGGCGCTCCTCGAGGCCGTCCACTTCCTTCGGGTAGCGATCGCAGGTCATGATCACCTGCTGCTCGCCTTCGATCAGGGCGTTGAAGGTATGGAAGAACTCCTCCTGTGATCGCTCCTTGCCGGCGAAGAACTGGATGTCGTCGATGAGCAGGGCGTCCACCGAGCGGTAGAAGCGCTTGAACTCGTTGATGGTGTTGTGCTGCAGGGCCTTGACCATCTCGGCCACGAAACGCTCCGAATGCAGATAGACCACGGTGGCATCCGGGTTGTGATCGACGATCATGTTGCCGACCGCGTGCATCAGATGGGTCTTGCCGAGCCCCACGCCGCCGTAGATGAGCAGCGGGTTGTAGCCCCGACCGGGATTCTCGGCCACCTGCATGGCGGCGGCACGTCCGAGCTGGTTGGACTTGCCCTCGACGAAGGTGTCGAAGGTGAAATTGGGATTGAGGGTGCTGTTCTGTCGCGGGTTCCGCGCGGCGCCTGCGGCCACTTTTGGCGATTTTTCCGAAACAATGGTCTGGCTGCCGATTTCCAGACGGATCGGCACCTTTTCGCCGACGATGTCGGCAAGAATCTCCCGAATCCTTTCAAGGAAGTTGTCATTGATCCAGTCGCGAACGAACTGGTTGGGCGCCAGCAGGCGCAGGCCTTCGCGGGTGGTCTGGGCCTGGAGAGGGCGGATCCAGGTATTGAACTGCTGTGCGTTGAGTTCGCCTTCCAGGCGATCGAGGCACTGATCCCAGAGTGTCTCGGTCACGGGTTGTCTGCCCTCCAGAGGGATTGGTCGTGATGGATGCTGAACCGCAGGCGGTCTGAAGCCGGCAGGCGGGGTCGGTGCCGGGCAGTTCAGTGTATACCGCCTGCGCAAAGTTATCCACACCCCCTGCGGCGCGTGTTCAGGCCCGGAATGGTTGCCAAGACCCTGTAAAATCGGGCGATCCGGTTGACAGTCAGGGCTGTGGGCAGTATCGTTGCGGCCCTTTTTCCCGCCGGTGGCGCGCGCCGTCGGCCAGATGCGATTTTCAACGGATCCCGACCATGAAAAGAACGTTTCAGCCCAGCAATCTCAAGCGCAAGCGCAACCACGGTTTCCGCGCGCGCATGCGCACCCGCGCCGGCCGTGCCATCATCAGCGCCCGTCGCGCCAAGGGCCGCAAGCGCCTCAGCGCCTGAGCTTGTCCGCGGGGCCCGATCGGCGGCTGACCCGTGAGCGGCGACTGCGCAAGGCCGCCGAGTTCAGCCGGGTCTTCGCCCGGCCACAGCGAGTCCATTCCGAAAGCTTCACAGTTCTGGCGCGGGCCAACGATCGCAGCGAGCCGCGCCTCGGCCTGGCCATCGCCAAGCGCCGGATCCGGCGCGCCAGCGACCGCAACCGCCTCAAGCGCCTGGTGCGCGAGAGCTTCCGCCACCACCTTTCGGAACTGACCGGGCTGGATATCGTGGTCATGGCGAAAACCGGAGCGGAAAACAAGGAAAATGCTGCGATCTTTCAGGAACTGGAAGGATTGTGGCAGAAACTGAGAAGCCGATGCGAACCATCCTGATCGCGTTCATCAAGGCCTACCGCTATCTCCTGAGCCCCTTCCTGGGCAACAACTGCCGGTTTCATCCGACCTGTTCCGAGTATGCCGAAACCGCCATCAGGCGTTTCGGCCCGTTGCGCGGTACCTGGCTGGGCATTCGCCGGCTCGGCCGCTGTCATCCCTGGCACGAAGGGGGCATCGATCCCGTGCCCGAAAAGAACGACCAATAATACAAGGTTCCCCATGGAAACCCAGAGACTCCTGCTCGTCGTCGCCCTTGGCCTGATCCTGTTCATGATCTGGGATGCCTGGGAGAAATACCAGAATCCGCCGCCTCCGACGACGCAAACCATCGCCGGCGAGGCGAAACCTTCTGCCGCCGCGGGCGAGGTGCCGAGCGCCGAGGTGCCCGAGGGCGGACCGGCCGCGACCCGGAGCAAGGCCGCGGCCGTCCCGGACCAGCGCATCGGCGTGCTGCAGTACGGTGATCGCATCGAGGTGAAGACCGACGTCTATCACGCCGTGATCGATTCCTTCGGCGGCGATCTGCGCATCGTGGATCTGCTGCAGTATCCGGTCTCCCTCGACGAGCCGGACAAGCCCTTCCGGCTGATGAACGATACCCTGCCTCAGCTGTTCGTGGCCCAGTCCGGATTTGCAAAGCGCCGGCCGACGGCCGACGGATCCCTGGTCACCGCGCCCAATCACACTACCCGTTATCGCGTTCAGCAAACCCGTTACGTGCTGCCGGACGGCCAGGAAGCCCTGGACGTGACCCTCGACTGGACCAGCCCCGAGGGCGTGCGTTTCGTCAAGACCTATACCTTCCGGCGCGGGGAATATCTCATCGAGGTTCGCCACCGGATCGAGAACCCCACTGCCCGCATCTGGCGCGGCAACTACTACCAGCAGCTGCAGAAGAGCGGCGAGACGGTGAAGATGGGCATCGGCTCCACCTATACCTATACCGGCGGCGTGCTCTACGACAACGAGGACAAGTACCAGAAGATTTCCTTCGACGACATGCGCGAGGAGCCGCTGAACAAGACCGTCAAGGGCGGCTGGGCGGCCATGATCCAGCACTATTTCCTCGGCGCCTGGATTCCGCCGCAGGATGCGCGCCTGAACTACTACACGCTGGCGCTCGCCCAGGAGCGTTTCGTGCTGGGCATGAAGATGGTCGACGAGACGGTGGTGGCGCCCGGCAAGTCGCAGGAACTGGTCGATCGCCTGTTCGTCGGCCCGAAGCTGCAACACGTGCTGGAGAAGATCGCCCCCGGGCTGGAGCTGACCGTCGACTACGGCATTCTCACCATCATCGCCAAGCCCATTTTCTGGCTGCTGGAGTTCATCCACCGCTTCGTCGGCAACTGGGGCTGGTCCATCATCCTGCTGACCATTCTCATCAAGCTGGCCTTCTACAAGCTCTCCGAGAAGAGCTACAAGTCCATGGCCCAGATGCGCAAGCTGCAGCCGAAACTCGCCGCGCTCAAGGAACGTTACGGCGACGACAAGCAGAAACTGCAGCAGGCCATGATGGAGATGTACAAGAAGGAGAAGATCAATCCCCTGGGTGGCTGTCTGCCGATCCTGGTCCAGATCCCGGTGTTCATCGCCCTGTACTGGGTGCTGCTCGAGAGCGTGGAGCTGCGCCAGGCGCCGTGGATTCTGTGGATCCGGGATTTGTCCACCCGCGATCCCTACTTCGTGCTGCCGATCCTGATGGGCATCACCATGTTCATCCAGCAGAAGCTCAATCCCGCGCCGGTGGATCCCATCCAGGCCAAGGTGATGACCTTCCTGCCCATCGTCTTCACCTTCTTCTTCCTGTTCTTCCCCTCGGGTCTGGTGCTGTACTGGGTGGTCAACAACACCCTGTCCATCGCCCAGCAGTGGTACATCACGCGGGTGGTGATCAAGGAAAAGTGACGGTTCGGGAAAATCCAACGCAAAGGCGCGAAGGCGCAGAGGGCGCAGAGGAAGGATACTGGCGCAGTCGATGGGAACTTTTTCGTTCCGGTTCGCATCCGGTTGCCAGAGCCCGCTTCGTTTTCGTCGATAACCCTTGCGCCTGAGCGCCCCGGTGTTGAACACCCAAACGACTACGGACACCATTGCCGCCATCGCCACGCCGCCCGGTCGGGGTGGCGTGGGGATCGTGCGTGTGTCGGGGCCGGAGGCGCGCCGCGTCGCCGAGGTGATGCTCGGGCACGTGCCGTCGCCCCGCCGGGCCGAGTTCCTGCCCTTTCGGGACGAGCACGGCGAGGTGCTCGACGAGGGCATTGCCCTGTTCTTCGAAAACCCCCATTCCTTCACCGGCGAGGACGTGCTGGAGCTGCAGGGCCATGGTGGGCCGGTGGTACTCGATCGGATCCTGCAGACGGTGTTGCGTCACGGCGCCCGCCCGGCGCGGCCCGGCGAGTTCTCGGAGCGGGCCTTCCTCAACGACAAGATCGATCTGGCCCAGGCCGAGGCCATCGCCGATCTGATCGAGGCCGGCTCCGAGCAGGCGGCGCGCAGCGCCATGCAGTCGCTGCAGGGCGTGTTCTCCGACTGGGTGCATGCCACGGTCGCGTCGCTGACCGAACTGCGCATGTTCGTCGAATCGGCCATCGACTTTCCCGAGGAGGAGATCGACTTTCTGGCCGACGAACGCCTCGGCGAGCGCATCGACGCCCTGCTCGACGAATTCGCGCGGGTGATGGCCTCCGCCCGGCAGGGCCAGTTGATGCGCGAGGGCATGCACATCGTGCTCGCCGGCCAGCCCAACACCGGCAAGTCGAGCCTGCTCAATGCCCTGGCCGGGCGGGAGTCGGCCATCGTCACCGACATCCCCGGCACCACCCGCGACGTGCTGCGCGAGGAGATCCACATCGACGGCCTGCCGCTGCACATCATCGACACCGCCGGTCTGCGCGAGAGCGAGGACGTGGTGGAGCGGGAAGGCATTCGCCGCACCTGGCAGGCCATCGAACGGGCCGACTGCATCCTGTTGCTGCTCGACGACCGCACCGGTTTCACCGCGGCCGATCGGGACATCCTCGAACGCCTGCCCCACGGGCCACGGGTGTTGAAAGTGCGCAACAAGATCGATCTGAGCGGCGCCGCGCCGGGCTGGACCGACGATGGCGAAGCCCTGCGCCTGTCGGCGAAGACCGGCGCGGGCCTGCCGCTGCTGCGCGAGGCCCTCAAGGTGCAGGTGGGCTACCAGGGCGCGAGCGAGGGCGTGTTCATGGCCCGCCGCCGGCATCTCGAGGCCCTGGAACGGGCCCGGGATCACGTGCTGGCCGGACGGGAGCAGTTGCGCGCCAGCCGGGCGGGCGAGCTGCTGGCCGAGGAACTGCGTCTGGCCCAGCAGGCGCTCGGGGAGATCACCGGCGAGGTGACGGCGGACGATTTGCTGGGGCGGATCTTTGCGAGCTTCTGTATCGGCAAGTAGCGCCGGTCGAATTGTTAAATCTGTGAGACGCCGGTCACAAAACCTTCGTGACAGAATTGGCAGCGGCAGGCTGTTGCTTTAGTCTGCATCGCACATGGAGTACGCCGGTTCAGGGATGAACCAGAGATTTCATCTGGTGAACCCGACCGGGAATCACCTCGCGCGGCGCAGCCATCGGCTGCGCCGTTTCATTTCCGAATCCCGCCATTTCGCGCCTGTTTGGCACATTTTCGCTAACGATCAGGCCTTTTCGTCCAGTTTCAGGCCGCGCACGCGGCGCTGCATCTCTTCCAGATCCCGCCCGGAAGCGTCCGGTGCGTAGCGCAGGCGCAGATAGAGGGCGACGATACGCTCGAGATCCCGGGCGCTGCCCTGCATCTTTCGGGCACAGCGCCGGCCGAAGGCGCGGGGCGTCTCGCCGGGCGCGGGGACCAGGCCGTGGCGGGCGAGCCGGCGACAGAGCCGGCGCCAGATCCGGATCGCCGGATCGTGCGTTTCGCGATCCCGCCAGCGCAGGTACAGCAACAGTCCGGCCAGGGCCAGCACCGCCAGGGCGCCGAGCAGGCCGGCCGTGGCGCGCCAGTCGAAGGGATCGATGCCCAGGCGCTGCAGCAGATCGATCTGCCGGTGGCGATCGAAGCCCAGGATCCACTGGTTCCAGCGCTCGTCCAGCATGTCCCAGACGAAACCGATGCGCCGCAGGCCCCGCTGCAGCCAGCCCGGTGCGGTCTGCACCCGATCGCCGGCTTCCGCCCGGCGGGGGCGCAGCCGCTCCGGTGTTTCCAGGATGCGTTCGGCCGGGATGGCGGCGGTGGGATCGATCCGCACCCAGCCCTCCCCGGCCAGCCAGGCCTCCACCCAGGCGTGGGCATCGGACTGGCGAACGATCAGGTAGTCGTCCAGCGGATTGGGCTCGCCGCCCTGGTAGCCGCTGACCACCCGCGCCGGGATGCCGGCCAGGCGCAGGAGCACGGCGAAGGCGGAAGCATAGTGCTCGCAGAAGCCGATGCGGCTGTCGAACAGAAAGCCGTCGATCGGGTCGTCCGGCAGCAGCGGCGGCTGCCGGGAATAGAAAAAGGGTTCGCTGCGCAGGTAATCGAGCGCGGCGTTCACGAGCGCCCGGTCGTCGGCCTGCGCCGCGCGCAAGCGGCTGGCCAGGGCGCGGGTGCGGGGCGCGGCACCGTCCGGCACGGCGAGGTACACCGGGCCGGGCCGATGCCGGGTATCCAGGCGATAGCGCAATACCGAGATGGCCGAATAGCGTTTCAGTTCGGATACGGGGCGGGGTGAGGCCACCTGGCGGTCGACGGTAATCACCGTGTCGAGAGGCACCGACAGCGGGGCATCAAGAACAAACAGCCAGCGCCGATCGTGGGGCTCGAGGGTGACGGTGTAGTGCACCGGATCGGAGAGTTCCTGCAGATCGAGTTCCGCCGGTTGGAGGGCCGGGACGGGATGGTGCGGCGCGTACCAGCTGCGGCCGTCGAAATGCACGTGGACCAGGCCGCGCCAGTAGAGCCGTCCGGGTGGCGGCGGCGGGCCCCGGAAGCGTACGCGGAAGGCGACGGCGTCGTCGTCGCTCAGGTGGCTGATCCGGCCCGGCGAGAGGGTGGCGGACAGGCCGGTGCGTGCGCCCAGGGCGTCCTCGGGCATGCCCCACAACGGGCCGCCGGGCCGGGGGAAGAACAGGAACAGCACCACCGCCAGGGGCAGCGACTGCAGCAGCAGGCGGGTGGCGAGGCGCAGATCCGGCCCCAGCGGGCCGTCGTCGCCGCCGGCCGGATGCCGGGCGAAATGGATCTGGGCCGCCAGCAGGATGAGCAGCGTGGCCCCCATCCACAGGGTGTAGGGCAGGGACTGCTCGAACAGGAAACCGACCACGATCAGAAAGTCGGCCAGGAACAGCACCACGTACACGTCGCGCCGGCGGTGCATTTCCAGCAGCTTGGCGGCGATCAGGAACAGCAGCAGCGCGCTGCCGGCGTCGCGGCCGATCAGGGTGCGATAGTGGACGAAGAGGCCGGCCACGGCCGCCGCCACCAGACCGAGCAGTACGAACCGCGAGGGCAGGCGCACGCGCCCGGCATCGTGGGCCAGGCGCCAGAGCAGCAGGGCCGGGATGGCCAGCGCCAGCCAGGCCGGCAGGCGCAACAGGTGCGGCAGGGCGAGCATGGCCAGCCCGATCAGCAACAGGCGATGGGCGGGCGGCACGCGCGCGAGCCAGCGGGCGAGGCGAGCGTTCATCCCGCCTCCCACAGGGCCAGGGCGTCGAGGCAGCGGCGGCGGTGATCGGCGCCCCGCCCGGACGGAATGGCGTGGCCCGGCAGGTGCAGCGCGTAGCGCTGGCCGGCGGCTTCGGCGTCGAGGATCTGCCGGCACAGCAGCGACAGCCGGGTTTCGGCATCGGCCGGCGGTAGGCCGTCCCAGTCGAGGATCACCGATTCGCTGGTCTCGCCCTGGAATTCCTTGACCAGCAGGCCCTGCTGTCGCGCGGCGGCCTTCCAGTGAACGTGATGCAGGGAGTCGCCGCGGCGATAGTCCCGCAGGCCGGCGAAGTCGTCCCGGCCCTGTCCCGCCTCCCCGGCAAGCGTATGGGCGTCGCCACCGGCGCGCGGTGCCGGGGCCGATTCGGCCGGTTTTGGCCAGATCAGACAGTCGCCCTCGGGATGGACGATGGTCCAGGCACGAAACAGGCCCAGCGGGAAGCGGGTGCTCACTTGCAGGGCCGGCAGCGGATGGCGGCCGCGCGGCGCCGGCGGCAGATCCAGATGGGCGACGGTCTGGCCCTGTCCGGCCTCGAGGCGCCGGGGTGTGTCGCGCCGCCGGGCGGTGATTTCCAGCGCCGCGCGCGGGCCGTCCGGGTTGTCGAAGACCAGTGCCAGGCGGGGCGCCGTGCCCGCGAAGACCGGTTCGGGCGGGTGCACGTGGATGCGCAGTCCCAGCAGGTTGCGCCAGGTATGGACGATGCCGGTGATCCCGACACTGCCGAGCAGGAAGGTGAAGGCGAAGGCCAGGCTGTTGACGTAGTTGATGGCGCCGGTGAGCATCAGCGCCAGGACCAGCAGGAAGCCCAGCCCCTGCCGGGTCGGCAGGATGTAGACGTTGCCGGCGCGGGTCAGATGGGGCCCGGCCACAGGGCCGAGGCCGCGCAGGAAGCGGCGCAGGGCGAATCGCTGGCGCAGGCGCATGCCGGCCATGGGGCGTTCAGGGCACCGGGGTCTCGAGCAGACGATCCACCAGACCCTCGCTGCCGAGGCGGCTCTCCCCGGCAGGCCGCAGGCGATGGGCGACAACGGCCGGCAGCACGGCCTGCACGTCGTCCGGCAGGACGTGATCGCGGCCGTCCAGCAGGGCCCAGGCCCGCGCCGCCTGCAGCAGCGCCAGACCGGCGCGGGGCGAGAGGCCCACGGCGATGTCCGGCGACTCGCGGGTGGCTCTGACCAGGGCCTGCACGTAGTCGAGCAGGGCGTCGGAGGCATGGACGGCGTCCACGGTACGCTGCAGTTCGCGCAGTTCGTCGGCGTCGAGCACCGGTTCGAGTTCGGGCAGCCGCCGGCGGCGATCGTTGCCGGCCAGCAGCGCCCGCTCGGCCGCGGCGTCGGGATAGCCGAGGGTGATGCGCATCAGAAAACGGTCGAGCTGCGACTCGGGCAGCGGAAAGGTGCCGATCTGGTGGCGCGGGTTCTGGGTGGCGATGACGAAGAAGGGTTCGGGCAGCGGCCGGGTCTCCCCTTCCAGGGATACCTGCCGTTCCTCCATGGCCTCGAGCAGGGCGCTCTGGGCCTTGGGCGTGGCGCGGTTGATTTCGTCGGCCAGCACCACCTGGGCGAAGATCGGGCCGGGATGAAAGGTGAAGCGGCTGGTGGCCTGTTCGAAGACCGAGACGCCGAGAATGTCCGCCGGCAGCAGATCGGAGGTGAACTGGATGCGGTTGAAATCCAGCCCCAGCACCCGCGCCAGGGTCTGTGCCAGGGTGGTCTTGCCCACCCCCGGCAGATCCTCGATCAGCAGATGGCCGCGGGCCAGCAGGGCGGCCAGCGAGAGGCGCAGGGCCCGGGGCTTGCCGAGGATGATGCGCCCGGCCTGATCCAGGACCAGGGCGAGGCGATCGGCGGGCTGGGGGAGGCGATCCATGTCGGGGTCCACGATCTCCGGTAAGGTTTCCGATGGTACTGTATCGGCAGACCCGGCGGGAGGATGAATCACCCAATGCGCGCAGGACGATGGCTGGGGGCACTGGCCCTGCTGATGCTCGGCGGTTGCGCATCGCTCGAATACTATGCCGGCCTGGTCCAGGGCCAGGCCGATCTGCTCAACCGCGCGCGTCCGATCCCCGAAGTGCTCGCCGACGATACGGTCCCGCCAAGCGTACGTGCATCCCTGGCCGAGCTGACCGAGGCCCGCCGATTCGCCATCGACACGCTAGGCCTGCCGGAGACCGGCAGCTACCGGGACTATGCCGATCTCGGTCGCCCCTACGCGGTGTGGAACGTGATCGCCGCCGGGCGTTTCTCGGTGGAACCCCGGCGCTGGTGTTTTCCCGTCACCGGCTGCATCCCCTATCGCGGTTACTTCGCGGCGGAGCGGGCACAGGTCGAGGCGCAGTCACTGGCTGAACAGGGTTTCGACGTGTACGTGGCTGGCGCCCGTGCCTACTCCACCCTCGGCTGGTTCGACGATCCGATCCTCAACACCATGCTCTACCGCGATCCCGCCCTGCGGGTGGAGATCCTGTTTCACGAAATGGCTCACCAGAAGCTGTACGTGCCGGGCGACGGCAGCTTCAACGAGGCCTTCGCCACCTTCGTGGCGCAGATGGGCACCGAAAGATGGCTGCAGAAACGGGGTGCGCCCGCCGATCGGATCGAGGCTTACCGCCGGCGCCTCGACCAGCGCCGGGCGTTCAATGCCCTGTTGCGCCGCACGCGGGAACGACTGGCCGCCCTCTATGCCCGCGATCTCCCCGAGTCGGCCATGGCCGCAGACAAGCGGCGGCTGTTCAAGAAATTGCAGCAGGAATATGCCGGCTGGAAGCACACGGCGGGGACGGATGCCTGGGATGCGTGGATGGCGCAGGAACTGAACAATGCCCACCTGGCGCTGGTGGGAACCTACCTGGATCGGGTGCCGGCCTTCGGTCGCCTGCTGGCACGATGCGAAAACGAGCTGCCGTGTTTCTACCGCCAGGTCGAAAAACTGGCGCAGAAAGACCCCGCAACGCGCCAGGCCTGTCTGGAAGACAGCGAATGCCCTTCTGAAACTCGGTAGGTGGAAATGACACGGAGGGCACGGAGACACGGAGAACACGGAGGATTTCGGTTGCGGCGATGTCGTCCAGACGCAGCACCCGGCCGCCCCTGCTTGAGAGGCGCCCCAATTTTTTGGTAAGCGACGAAAACACAAAAACACTAATCTCCGTGTTCTCCGTGTCTCCGTGCCCTCCGTGTTTCTTCCACCGGGTTGTTCGAAGTCGTGAAGGCGTTATTGGGAACGCCGCTTTCGGTGGTTAACGGTTTACCCCGCAGGCAGGGCCAGGGGCGTTTTCAGGCGCACGATGTGCTGGTTGCCGTCGCCGTCCTTGATGTCGATCCAGTGCAGGCCGTCCACGTTGTCCTCGACCACGATTTCGGCCGGTTTCCTGATCAGGTGTTCGGCGCCTTCCACGGCCACCGAGACCACGTCGTCCTTGGGATCGTAGCTGATGCCGATCAGCGGCACCCACTCGGTTTCGATCTGATCGCCGAGGTTGATGCCGGCCACCTCGATTTCCACCAGTTCCGCGCCAAGGTGTTTGGCGACATTGTCCAGATAGGTTTCCCACTGATTCTTTTCGAGCGTGCGGGCCATATTTCTCTCCTTGGGTTGGGATGGGGGAAGGATTGTGGATGCAAGGGATGTGGGGGCGGCGGCGAGGGTTTCAAGAGTGGTTGATCGCGGCATCGCAGCTTGCGCCGCTCCTGCACGGGCAGGTGTTAAATGTAGGGGCGGCGCAAGCCGCGAAAGCGCCTCAGTCGAACCGTTCCCGCCAGTAGATGATGCGGTCGTCACCGCGGTAGATGCCGAAGGTGACCCGCGCGGTCGGATCGTCGGCGTTGCCGTCCCCGTCCCAGTCGTACTGCAGCCAGGGATCGACGGTGGCGTTGACGTCCACATTGCCGGTGAAGTTCTGCCCCGGCGCCTTGAGCCACAGGTTGAAGGAGGCATTCACCGGCGGCTCTTCGTACTGGCGCGTCGGCGGGCCCGGCAGTTGGGAGGCATCGGAGCAGTTGGCCGTACCGCTTTCGGCATCGTCGTCGCGGATGCAGGTCTCCCCGGCATTGGCGCCGGTACCGACGGACAGGGTGCCGTCGACCCTGCTCAGGGCCAGGGTGGCCTGGCTGCAGACATCGGCGGGGAAATCGACGAAGGCGCTGCCGTCGTAATGTTCGACCACCATGGGCACCTGCAGATCCAGCAGCTCGGAGCCGAAGGCGTTGGCCAGGCGCACGCGGCCGCTGTGGATGTCGGTGGCCGGTTCCAGGTGGCCGACGGAGCTGACGCCGTCGCTGTCCGTGGCCCGCAGGCCCAGGGTGAGCGGGGCCGTCTCGGGCGACGGGAAGGTGTAGGTCACGTCACTCCGGGTGCCGATGCCGGCGCCGAAGTTGCCGGCCGGGATTGCGTTGTTGGTGAAGTTGGTGGTATCGCCCGCATTGGAGATGGTGGTGTCGAAGGCGAAGCCGAGGGCGCCGGCGTAGTTGGTGGTGATATTGCCGGCGCTGTTGTAGGCGGTGGCGGTGACCACGAAGGGCTGGCCCGAGTAGGTGAAATTGCCGGCATCGCAGCCCTGGACGCGGGAGACATCGAACCAGGCCGGCACGAAGCGGCCGATGTTGGGGCTGGTGTTGCTGGTGGCGTCGCCGATGGTGGTCTCGCCCATCCAGGGCGAGCCGAGCTGGGCGGTAAAGGTGAACACGCCCACTTCGCTCACCGACTGGTCGGGAATGGTGACTTCGCCGTTGTCCGTGTCGGCGATGGCCGTCTGGTTCACGGTGATGGTGCCGGCCGATCCCCCGGCGGGAGCGACCAGGTCGTGGCCGATGGCGATGTTGTCGTGCACGAAGTTGGGCGTCACCGTGCCATCGGCGCAGGCGGCGCGCACGGTGAGATTGAAGCTGTCCCCGGCCGGGCGAAACACGGAGCAGGCGGCATCGCCGCTGGCGCAGTCGGCATTGAGATCGTTCGATTCCACCACGAAGCGCGCCGGCCTGGTGACGAAGTCGGCGCTGCCGGTCATCACCAGCCCGGATTCGGTTCCGGTTCCGGTGAACTGGCTGTTGATCGAAAGCTGACCGGCATCCGGGTAGCTGACGGTAATGGCCGCTTCACCGTTGGCATCGAAACTCAGGGGCACGGCCGTGCCGGGCGAGGCGGTGGCCAGCAGGTAGTCGGCGCTGCCGTTGTTGAGGGTGAGCTGTCGGGTGCCGGTGTTCGGGTTGACGTAGGTGGTCCAGAAGTTCACGTCGGCCGTGCGGTTGGCGAAGGCCGGCACGCACTGCTGGGTGACATCGTCCTTGCGTACTGCGGCGACGGTGATCGGCGCAGACGCGGCGCAGGCGATCTGGGTCGGGATGCTGTACACGAAGCCGGTGTCGTAAAAGACCAGATCGCAACTCGTGCCGGCGCTGGATGTGTCGAGACACGCCGTGGCATTGGCCGGTACGGGCGTCTCGCCGGTGGTGCCCAGGGTCACGGTGCCCGGCGTGGTGTGACGCAGTTGTGCCGTGGTGCTGCCGCCGCTGAAACTGATGGTGTCGCCGCCTTCCCAGCCGGTCGGCGTGAGGGTGACGGTGACACTGCCGGCATAGAGGCTGGAACAGTCGGCATTGGCACAGGCGCGGATGGTGACCGTTTCCGGCTGGCAGGTCAGTGCCGATCCGTCGTGTTCAAGGAGCAGGTGATCCAGCGGGATGACCGGCGGCAGGATGTCGATGGCGTTGATGTCGGCACCATTGCTGAAGCGGTTCTCGTCGAAGAACAGGGTGGCAACATCGGTGGCCGGATCGTATTCGGCCACGGAGCCGTCGGTGAAGGTCAGCCCGCCCAGGGTCGCGGTGCCGGTCGTGGTGATGAGCAGGTTGCCGTTGTCCAGCAGGTGGAAGCCGTCCACGTCCTCGTTGCCGGCGAAGTTGTCCTCGCTGAAGAACAGGGTTGCGCTGTCGTTGACCGGATCGTATTCCACGACATCGCCATCACGGAAGTTCAGGCCGCCGAGCCGGGCGCTGGAGGTGGTGGACAGCAGAATGTGGCCGTTGGGCAGGATATGGACGGCGTCCACGTCCTCGCTGCGGGAAAAGTTGTCCTCGCTGAACAGCAAGGTGGCGGTATCGCTGCCGGGATCGTAGAGCACGATGTCGCCGTCGCGGAAGTTGAGTCCGCCGAGCCGGGCGCTACCGGTGGTGGAGAGGGCGATGAGACCGTTGTCGAGCACGTCCACGGCGTCGACGTTCTCGTTGTTCTGGAAATTGTTGCCGTCGAAGTACAACGTTGCCGTGTCCGTGGTTTCATCATAGGCAACCACGTCGCCTTCGTTGAAGGTCAGTCCACCGAGGGTTTCTGCGGTGACGGTGGAGAGCAGCAGCTGGCCGATCGGCGGTGGTGCCGGGCACGGCCGATCGATGTTCATCACGGCGTTGATCTGTTCTGGTGTCAGGGCCGCGTCATAGATGTAGACCTCGTCGATCTGGCCGTCGAACTCGCGACCGGCAAAGCCCTGGTCGGCACCAATCTGGAGGGGATCGGTGGTGGTGCGCAAGACCTCGTTGCGGCTGGAGGCGGCACGTTCCACACCATTGATGTAGATGCGCTGGAAGGCGCCGCTGCGGGAGTAGACGATGGCGACGTGATACCAGAACCCGGCGTTCAGTGGTGTGCCGCTGGTCGTGAGCGTGTGCACGCCGCCGCCGGCATCGTTCCACCACCAGTAGATCTGGCCGGCGCTGTTGATGTGAAACTCGTAGTTCCAGTCCTTGGAGACGATGGACTTCAGGCCCGAAGCCGGAATGGTGTAGGGCCGGATCCAGGTGGTAATGGTCAGCTCTTCGGTGATGTTCAGCAACGGGTTGTCGGGAACCTCGAGGTACTGGCTGCTGCCGTCGAGGGTCGCGCCATTGCAGACCTTCGCCGGCAGGGGCCGCGCACCGTTGAGCGCGTTGCCGTTCAGGCCGTTGCCGCTGCTGTCCCGCACTTCGCCGGGGGTGCCATCCCAGCTCGTCTCGTCGAAGCGGTACTCGGCCTGTGGTTCGGGCAGGTGGAAGCGGATGGCGGTGTTGGCCAGTGAGCCGATGTCGGCAAAACTGATCGTATCGAAGTCACTGGTGGTCAGTTGCCAGCCGATCTGGGCCTTGCCGCCGCTGACATTGTTGCTGGGCCCGAACTGGTAGATGAAGTCCCCTCCTTCGCGCAGGATCACTTGCAGGTTGAAGAAGCTGCCGGGCTTGTCCCATTCGGGGACATTGCTCCAGGTGACCACAAACATGCGGTTGGGCGCCGTGCCGAGGGCGGCATAGCGAACCGTTCCGCCGTCCGCCGGATTGAGATCGGTGCCGTAGACGCGCAGGGTGCGATCCACCCGATTGTCCGGATAGGGATAGGTGTAGGTGGGCGGTGGGCCGACCGACTGGGTGCCGTAGCCGCAGTAGGCGTTGTTGAACTGCAGGCGACCGTTGGACATGATGCGCACGGTCGTGTAGTCGGTGGTGCCGAAGCGGAAAGTAAAGCCAAGGGGGATTTCCTGGCTGATGTCGTCATCCACGGCATAGAAGGGCCCGTTGCATTCACCCGCGGGTGCACCGGGCGCTTCGGTCCAGACCACGTCGGTGTGGGTGGCAGGATCGATCCAGGCGAAGGGTTCAGGGGAGTTCAGATAGGTCGCGGCACCCGCCAGGCCAGGCAGGAGCGCAAGGAGCGTCAGCAGGGCGATGCGCAGCATGGTCCAGTCCGAAACCGCGTTGTTGTAACAAGTATTGCGCACGTTTCTGTGGTTCTCCCGAACAATCCGACCAAAGGTTGGAAATCACGGACCCTTGGCCATGACCTCGATACGCCGGCGGGCGGTATTGCCGCTGGCGCCAAAGCGGCATTCGCCCAGGCTGACGATGCGGTAATAGTCGCTGCCATCGACGGTCTGGCCGCTGCAGGTCACGCTGGCAGTGCAGCCTTCGAGGCCGGCGGCATTGAAGGCCGGGTTGAGGCTGAGCGCGTTGCAGCCGGCGACGCCGATGCTGCCACCGGTGAGGGGCAGGATGGTCGTGAGAGCGAGTTGTGCGCCCGATTCGGCGGCGTAGAAGGCGCGGATCGACTGGATCTCCGAGCCGACCGCTTCCTGTCCGGTGCGTGTCAGGGCGACCATGGCCGCGCCGATCAGCGCCAGCACGGTGATGATGAATACGGCCAGGGGCAGGCCAAAACCGCGCTGCATTCGGATGGAGGAATCAGGGCGCATTGCGGATCTGTACCTCCTGTCGCAGACGCACCCACTCACCCTCCTCCATGAAACGGAAGTCGAGGGTGACGACCCCGGCGCGGGTCAGGCTGCCCGGATCCCAGGCAAAGGGCACCACGGCCGCGCCGCCATCGACCAGTTGCAGGTTCTCGCCCAGCAGGGCCGGCGTGGTGGCCGGAGGCGCAGCCGGCACGGCGGTGAAGCCATAGCCGC
>Ga0256832_1000679_pt1 | contig 22217 bp, 19 predicted proteins | sample 134614metaG_FD_190534 | JGI IMG/M metagenome (GOLD analysis project Ga0256832, IMG submission 190534) | Hydrothermal vent microbial communities from Lau Basin, Pacific Ocean - 134-614 | ecosystem: Environmental > Aquatic > Marine > Hydrothermal vents | place: Pacific Ocean: Lau Basin | collected... | reverse complement strand
CGCTTTTTAAACCGCCACGGACGCAGAGGTCGCCAAAAAAAGGAAAAATGTTGCGCCCGTAGCGGTTGAGCAATGCCGCAAACTCACCCCCTGACCCCCCTCTCTTCAGCCGAAGAGAGGGGGGAACTAAAGCAAATAGGCTACTACGGCATATGCAGTGGGGGGTGAGTTTGGAAGAGGAGCGAGGAAATTTCTTGTTTCGTGCCAGTGGTAATTGGAGCGGGTCATTCTTAAACGGCGCACCAGAGAATCGCAGAATCTCAACCCTTCATCCTTTGTATCCTAAAGAGATTCTTCATCCCGCTTGCAGCGGGATTCAGAATGACAGAAACACTGCCTGTGTCGTGTCAATCTGAGCGAAGGGAAGAATCTCTCCCATTGCGTTGCATGTTATTGACCAGCCAAAAAAACCGTAGCCGTATGGATCGTCAAAATTCATTTTGCCGCTTTTTAAACCGCCATGGACGCGGAGTGCGCAAAAAATGTGGAATAAACCTTTTATATTCTATTGAATGAAAAATTGTATCGCTCCTACAGAGCTCAATTTATTGCCTACCCTTTTACCCAGGGCTTCGCCCCGGGCTACCTAAATGTGACCCCTTCGGGGTTTGTCTTGTGAAATTTGGTTTTCTGATTGAAATAAGTATTTCCACAAAAATAAAACAACCTCTACGTTGAATTCTTAACATCTTAAATATTAACTTCTTAATTCTTAAACCTTATCTTCTTATTTTCTTAATTTCTTATTTCTTGCATTTCTCCCTTGTCCCGCAACCCGCCTCGCTATATATTTGCCCATCTCTGAAGGGACATCGGGGATTGGGGGTGACGCAGGGATGGTGGCAACCTCTGAAAAAACAAAAAATTAAAAACGGTTAAAGTTCACTGCGGAACGTTCGAAAATGGTCAACGAATGATGAGGAACTGGAGGCATTGCGTGAACGGGTCATTGGCAGGTACGGGCACATTTTACCTCATACCCTTTCCTGAACCTATTCATAACAACGGAGGGCCGTATATCGATCGTTAAGCTACGGTGATGCCCGGATGCTGGTTGGTGTTGGGCGGGTTGTAAACAGCGTGTTGGCTTGGGGAGCAGGCACCGATTAACGTATCGGTATACAGCAAGCGCGGACCGCAACCCCACGGGTGCGGCGGTCGCTTATTGTGTGCTCCGGTTTGCAGGTGGCCGTTGCCATCTGTAAGTGACGGGGCGGAGCTATAGGTAAGAAGATAAGAGAATAAGAGAATAAGAATTAAGAGAATAAGAGTTAAGAATTAGGAAATAAGAATATAAAGGGTGGGGGAAATAGGGGTGGATTTTTGGGAATGGGGGTGTTATTTTAAATTAAGGTTTTACGGATTAAGGGTCGGTTTTGTATGAGGCTGTGGAACATGCCAGTGGATGGGTGATTCGGGAAAAGGGAACGAAATATGAAGTTAATTTGAGGGAAAAACTCCTGCAATTTTCCATCGATATCTTGCGATTTTTAAAGTCCATACCTGCCAGCAAAGAATTTGATGTACTGCGCTATCAATTATCAAAATCGGCAACGTCGATTGGTGCCAATTATGAGGAATCTCAAACGGCGACGTATAGTGAGTTTGTGCAACGGGTTCGAATATCCCTGCGGGAAGCAAATGAAACCTATTACTGGTTAAAAATCATCCGGGGACTGAATATTGGCGATAGGGACACTCTGGGGACCTTAATGAACGAATGTGAGGAGATTGTAAAAATTTTTGGCACCATTTATTCCCGAGTCAATCAAGCCAAAGGGACAAAAAAATGACCACATTCCTCTTTACAAATAATAACAGGATGCAAAAGCACCACAACCCTGTTAATTTTCAAACAGCGATCACCCTTCCCCGCATATTGAACTTCTTAAATCTTAAATTCTTATTTCTTATCTTCTTAACTCTTAACTTCTTAATTCTTGTTTTTTTCTCTTGTTCCAAAACCCCTACCAAGACCGAGGGCATTACCATCTCCGGGCGGGTGGTGCTGGAGGATACCACCGATTACAGCGGGGTGACGGTAAGCCTGTACAAGCCGGTGCAGCTGGATACGGCCCTGGTGCGGATTAACCAGGAATATCCCAACATTGGGGTGCAGATCTCCCAGGAAACCGAATTTGACCACCGGGAACATACCCCGGTATATACTACCACAACCGATAAAAACGGCAACTGGAAAATTGAAGGCGTGGAACCCGGTACCTACAATGTGGTAGCCGAAAAGGAAGGATGGGGGTGGCGGTATGTGTTGGAATATAATGCTACAGAAAAAGAATTATTAATAAAATTATATCCCGAAATAATTATCGAAAATAATGTTAATAATACAATAATGATGCAAGAAGACCAACATTTAATAATTAAAAGAAATATTATTTTAGAAAAGAATGCAAAGTTAGTCATTACCAATGGGGCTTGGATAAGATTATTTCCAGATGTATCTGTATGGAATTATGGTGAGATGTCAATAGAGCAAAATAATACAAAAATTATAAGAATAATTAATGAAGATTTGAATAATAAATGGAAATCTATTTATAATTTAAAAGGTTCAAAATTTTTTGATAAATTTTGTTTAATTAAAAATTCAAAATCGGGTATTCGATGGGAAAATGTTAAAAATATTGATATTCATTATTATTATTTAAATAATAATAATATAGCACTTCAATTTTCTGGATGTAATAATGTAAATATTTCATCAATATTATTAACAAAGAATTATACTGGTATACTATTTAGCAATACTGATTCAATTTTTATAAATAATACTATTATGATAAAAAATTCCTTGTCTGTAAAAGGAAGTCTTGGAAAATTAATCATGACGGATAATTATTTTTACCGTAACGAAGGAGCTTTAGATTATGGCATAGGTAATTTTGTTGCTGAACATAATAATTTTGAATTAAATGAAACTGCCTTAAATTTAATTGCAAAAAATAAATTTAGTATAAAATATAATTTATTCATTTTTAATACTGTAGATGTTGCTTCTAACTATGCTTATAATAATGGAGCTGGTAAATATATAATTAATTTTAATAATTTCATAAATACAAAAGAATATTATTTTTTTCAAGAACAAGGTAGCGTGTTAAATACTGTTGATGCAAAAGAAAATTGGTGGGATTCTGATGATGTTAATGAAATTCAATTAAAAATTTTAGATTGTAATGATAATAATGAATTAAAGTGTGTCGATATTTTTCCAATTGCAAATAATTACATTTCCAAAGCAGGTTTACGATAATAGGATTAAATTAATTTGAGTTCTCATTTCAAAGTATATTTTAAAAATACAATATGGGTTACAACATCTAAGATTATTAAGGCAGTTGTAGGGTTTTGGATTGTACCGATATTATTGAATTATTTTGGAAAAGAAGAATTTGGTTTAATCGTTTTAGCGAATTCATTAAATGTTTATTTAACGCTTTTGAATCTTGGATTACCATTAGGTATAGTTAAACATACAGCGCAGTGGTTAGCAAAAAATGAAAAGATTAATTTGACACATGCTATACAAAGTAGTATAGCGTTTTATGTTGTTGTAGGCTTTATTAATTTTTTAGTGTTATTGATTATAGCTTTTCAAGGTGATTTGTATTTTAATATTTCTCCAGAACTGGTAACAGGTTTTAGAAAATTAATTATTGTAACAGCAATTAGTGCTTTTTTTATTTGGCCTCTTTCAATTGTTGATCAATTATTACAGGGTGCAAATGAAATTGAGAAGTTGAATAAAATTTATATATTGGGCGATGTAACAAGATTTATTGTAGTATTATTAAGTATTTATTTTAAATTAGATTTAGTAAAATTTTTTATATTATATGCATTATTACCGGTAGGTTTAGGTCTACCATTAAAATATTTAGTTTGGAAAAAATATCTGTCGATTAAGTTAACAATAAAATTAAAATGGCATTGGGAAGTATTTAAAGAAGTTTTAGGCTTTAGTTTAGGGTTGTTTATTATTTCATTGGCTCAAACATCTGTACTTCATTTGCGTCCAATAATTTTAGCCCATAGAAGTGGTATTGAAGCCGCATCTGAATATAGAGTTTTATTTACAATAATTAATTTTATTTTTATGGTTGCAAGTATTTCTCAAGCTAGTTTATTGCCAATAGTATCAAAGGCTGATGCAATAGGGGATGAAAAGACTATAGATAAAATTATATATAATTTGACAAAATATTCATGGGCAATTTTATCCCCAGTTATTTTTGGTATTGCTATTACTTCAAAAGAGATTTTATCTTTATATGTAGGAGAAGCCTATATTTCTTTAGCACCTTGGTTAAGTATATGGAGCATCGCATTATTTCAATTGTATTTGGGGACAATTAGTTCTGTTTTTATTGGAAAGGGAAAAATTCGGATATTGACATATGCTATACCATTAAATGCTATTATTTCATTAGCGTGTTTATGGATATTAGCACCTGCGTACAGAGTTGGTGCTGTTCCGTTGAGCCGGTTAGTTTTTACAATATTGCAAGCTGTCATGTATCATGTATTTTTTCTACCAAAAGTTCTAAAAATTTCTTCTGTAAAATTAATTCGAGAATCCTTTTTGCCACCTCTAATTGTTAGTATAATTATGAGTGGTATTATTTTGTTTCTAGATTATTCAGATTTATTTTGGGGAAGTGATTTGTATGTATTAATTGAGAAAGTGTTCATTGGAATTATAATTTATACTATTTTACTTCCATTATTTATTATTAAACCGGAAGAAATAAAAAAGATAGGAAAAATTATTATAGGTACATCGTGAGACGTCAGGTATTAATTATTGCGGGCATGCATCGTTCGGGTACTTCGTTGGTTGCTAATATTTTAGAGGAGAGCGGGTTGTTTTTGGGAATGAGAAAACTTCCTCCTGCTTTTGATAATCCAAAAGGATATTACGAAGATACTGAATTCTTAGATTTAAATATTAAAATATTAAAATATAATAAAACAACTCATTTACTTGACAAAGATATTGAGCTTACTATACCTGATTTTTTAAAAAAAGAAGCTATTGCTTTAATAAAGAAAAGAGAGAGTTTAAATATTGATTGGGGATGGAAGGATCCACGTAATTCGTTATTATTGGATTTTTGGGCACAATTAATACCTGAAGCAAAGTTTTTATTTTTATTTAGGCCTTATGAACAAGTAGTAGATTCTTTATTAAGAAGGATAAGCAGGACTCCTCTACGAAGACCATTAAATTATACTACAGGGGAATTTCCAGAAAAGTTTTATTACAGATTGTTTGACAAAATTACAAATGTATTAGAAGAAAAATTTTTAAAAATAGATAAATTTATTATTATAAATAAATATTACGATGATGTGCTAAAAAAAATAAAAGAAATAAGGTTTAATTTAAAATCCAATGATTTGTACAAACTTTATACAATAAATTGGATTATATATAATATTAAGATTTTAAGATTTATAAAAAAGAATCAATCAAGATATTTACTTTTAAATCCAATTAATTTTTTAAAATATTATGATAATATAGTATATTTTTTTAAAAAAAATTGGGGTTTTAATGTTAATAGAATTGATTTAACTAATATTTATAATCCTAATTTATTAAAAAAAGATACTTTTTATTTTGATAAGTTCTATAATTTTTTGGAAAAAGATTTAAAAAGTATTTATTTTGAATTATTAAATTTTGAAAAAATAAGTTTAGACATCATAAATACATGAAAATTACTTTTTTTTCTGACGCATATGAAATTGGAGGTGCTGAATTTTATATTCGCATCTTAATTGATAGATTGTTATCACATGGTCATAATGTTTCATTAGCAATTCCACACAATAGCAATACAGAATTTTTTATTAAAGAACTTTTGAAAAAAAATATCGAGGTTTTTAATGTACCTACAACTCCGAGAAAGTTTTTAAAAAGTATTATTAATTCTTATTCATTTTTTAAAAATCTTGATGCAGATTTGGTTCATTTTGTATTAAATAATCCTGAAAGTTGTAATTATCCGATATTCATTTCAAAAATGTATAATATTAAATCGTTAGCTACAGGCCAGTTAATTTATAATCCGCCTCAAAGAAAATATTTAGGATTAAGGAGGAGGTTTAAATTATTTATTATAAGTAAAAAATTTCATGCATTAAACCGCTTGATTGCCGTTTCATATCAAAATGCAAAAATTCTTAATGAAATATATAATGTAAAAAAAGTGGATGTTGTATATAACGCTATTGATATAAATAAATATAAATATAATTTAGTAAAAAGAAATTATTATCGAAACTATTGGAAAATTGCACCTGATGAAATATTAATTGGTATTATAGGAAGGTTGAGTTCACAGAAGGGGCATCAATATTTTCTGAACATATTACCAAGATTAATAAAAAAATATAATATAAAAGCTATTTTTGTTGGTGATGGTGAATTAAGAAAAAAATATGAAAAATTTATATTAAATAATTCTCTTCAATCCCATGTAATATTGGCTGGATATCAAAAAGATATTGCAGGAATATTATCAGCATTAGATATCTTTCTGTTGCCTTCAATAAGAGAAGGTTTGCCTTTTTCTATAATTGAAGCTATGGCAGTTGGAGTACCAGTTATTTGTACAGATGTAGGTGGGATTCCAGAAATTGTAAAAAATGGAGAAACAGGAATTTTAATTCCTTCAAGAAATAGTGAGATTATATTTAAAAATATTGAATATTTAATTAAAAATAATAAATTAAGAACTAGACTAATAGAAAAAGCTAAGTTATATGTAGAAAAAAATTTCTCAATAGATAATATGTATAATAAAACCTTAGATATTTATTTTTCATTGTTAAAAGAATAAATTAATATGTATTTATATTTTGTAAATTTCAAATTTAGACATCATGGTAAACATTCTGGGTACGATAATTTAATTAATTATTTCCCTAATGCATTCCATATTTCTGGTCAAAATTATGAAACTTTAATACATTGGATTAATAAACAAAATAAATACACGCGTTTTGCTTTAAATAAATTATTAAATAATAAACGATACTGGATCGAATACTATACATTATTTAAAACACCTAATTCTTCATCTACTATAATTCATTTCCTTTATCCAGAAAATCAATATAGGAATTTTGGCAAGTGGAAAGATAAAAGAAAAATTGTAGTTACTTTTCATCAACCGCCTGAATATTTTATTGATGAAATAAATAATAAAAATAATATTGAAAGATATCGTTTTATTGATAAAGCTATAGTCGTTTCAAAAACACAAATTCCAATTGTAGAAAAATTAGTGGGAAAAGGAAAAGTTGTTTTTATACCTCATGGGGTAGATACTGAATTTTTTAAGCCTGATAAAAAAATTTATAAAGATATAGATGTATTAATTGTTGGTAATTGGTTAAGGGATTTTAATTTTGCAAGAAAAGTATTTAAAAAGCTACAAAATAAAAATATTAATATAGTTGTTGTATCTCTGAAAAAGAATGCTAGTTATTTTAATGATTTAAATAATGTAAAGTTTTTTTATAATATTTCAGATTTTGACTTGCTAAAAATTTACCAAAAAAGTAAAATATTATTTTTGCCTATTAAAAATGCAACTGCTAATAATGCCTTATTAGAAGGAATGAGTTGCGGATTGCCTATTGTTTCTACCTTTGTAGAGGCTATAAAAGAATATATAGACAATGAAGGTATTCGTTTTGTTTCGTTTAATGAAGATGAAGTAATTGAAGTTTTACTTGAGATATTGAAAAATTCTAAATTACGAAGAAAAATGGGAGAAATTACACGTTGGCAGGCCATTCAATATAGTTGGAATAATATATCAGGCAAGCTTTCAAATTTATATAAAGAATTATTATAAAAAATATATTATTATAAATTAAATATAAATTGATTGTTTAATATAAATGTTGTTTTTGTTAGTTTAGTTAGAAATAAATATAAAGATTAATGTGAGACATAAATTAAAAAAGAAAAAGAAAATAGTTCTTTTAGGTTCCTATCCAGAAATTATTTTTAGAGATAAACTTAAGCCTTATAAGTATCGGTCAAATTTAGTAACAAGTTGGAATGTAAATCTCTTTAATGAACTTTCTAAAAGTTCTAAATATGAAATTCATTTTATTTCAATCGCTCCTATATGGAAAACAGTAACTATTCCTGTTAACAATGGCTATATTCATTTTATAGGTCATTTACCCAAAATTCACTTAATAGATCGTTTTACCCGATTGGCTTATAGTAAATATTTAATTTCTAAAATAATAAAAAAAATCAAGCCGTCACTAGTACATGGCATAGGGTTGGAACATGCTTATGCTTGGGTAGCACAGACGTTAGAATATCCAGTAGTAATAACAATTCATGGTGTGGTTAGTGAAATCCTAAAGTTAAATCATTTTCCGTATTTACATATATACCATCTATTAGTAAAATTAGAAAAATCAATAATCAGTAGAGCAAAATATCTGATTTCTATAAATCCTTATATTACATCATTATTTTCAAATCAAACGTCAGCGAAGATTTTTGAAATTCCTAATCCTATTTCTCCAGTATTTTTTAATCAAAAAACAACAGAAGAATATGATATCGCATTTGTAGGGATGATTACGGCTAATAAACGATTAGGTTTTCTCTTGAAGGCATTGCAATTACTTAAAGAAAAAAAATTAAATCCTACAGTTAAGATTATAGGTGGTATAAATGATGTTTCATATTGGAGGCAAATCCGTTCGATTTTTCAGAAAACGGGAGTTTTAAAACACATTGAATTTCTCGGTCAAAAATCTCAGATAGAAACAGCGCGAATTATGTCAAGATCAAAATGTCTTGTTCTAACATCTCTTCAAGAAACAGCACCTATGGTGATATCAGAAGCTATGGCACTGGGAAAGCCAGTAATTGCAACCGATGTTGGAGGGGTGCGATATATGGTAGCTGATCAGAAAACTGGTTTTTTGATTCCTAATAATAGAGTGGATTTACTGGCAGAAAAATTGATATTAATAATGAATAGACCAGATTTGAGACATAAAATGGGTCGGCTTGCTCGTAAGTTTGCATTTGAAAAGTATGAGCCAAAAAAGGTAGCAAAAAGTACGCTTGAAGTTTACGATTATATTTTAAAAAACCAGAAATAATAATGAGAAAAAAATTTCTATTTTTTATAGATGCTTTGCGGTACGACTTGATATCACGAGAATATACCCCTTTTCTTTTTTCTTTAAGGGAATCTGGAAAATCTACAAGAGTTATTCCATCTTTTGGGTTTGAACCGGATAAGGCTATTTTTTTTGGATTAGAACCAGAAATTTATAATGGAGGGATGCATTTTCAGCTTAGAAAACGTCCTAATTTTGTCTATAAAAAACTTTACTGGGTTGACATGCTGCCAGGTCGAAAAATATGGCGCAAAGCTCTGCAATACAGTTTTAGAATTATTTCAAGAAATGAGAGATTTCGGAGAACTGCTACATTAGCTGAAATTCCTTTAGAATTTTATGGGTATTTTGAACCTGTAGAAAAAGAAATGCCTCTAAATTATAGTCCTATTTATAGGAAAAAAAGTATATTATCTTTGTTAACTCAGAAGAGAAATTTTGATTATTGGGGATTCCCTTATAAAAAAATTAATATATTGCATCCTGGATATTATGTAAAACAATTTCGTAAGCAAAGACTAGACAGTGTTTTAATTTACATTCATCAGTTGGACGGTGTTGGCCATAAATATGGGCCAGAAAGCTATGAAACAAAAGGGGTGTTAAGTCGGATTGATCAATTTATACAAGAATTTATTGGGGCTTTTAGTGGAGAATCTATGTCCATTTGTGTATTTGGTGATCACGGAATGGCTCCCGTAAAAAAACATTTTGATTTAATCTCTCTTCTAAAAAAACTTCCTCTTAAACTTCATATTGATTATATATATTTTATTGATTCTGTATTTGCTCGATTTTGGATTTTTAATAATAATGCAAAAAAAGTATTATTAGAATTTTTACATGGGATAACATATGGAACTCTTATTAATTTAGAAGAAGCAAAGCATTATAATATTAACTATAAGGATAATCGTTTTGGGGATATCATATTTTGGGCAAAGGATTACGTGGAATTCTTTCCCAATTTTTGGAATATTTCGGTACCCAGCAAAGGGATGCATGGATATAGAGAAACTTGCCTTGAAAATCATACTATTTTTATTGCGTATTCTAATTATAATTCTATTACGTTAACATTAAAAAATTATAGTCGGTCGCCAGATCTTTATGAATATCTTCTTGCTATTTTATAAATTAAATAACCAAAAGGATTTTGAGTTTATTTAAAAATATAAATTGAAAAATTGTTATTATAAAAATGGATAATATTTATAGAAAAATAAATTATAATTCAAGCCAATTTACACTTTATCACGATCAAATAGTAAGTCAAAAAATAAATACAGATTTACAAAAAATTGTTAATGGAATACTTCAAATTCTAAGGGGCAAGATAATAGCAATTTATTTGGTTGGTGGTTTTGGTAGAGGAGAAGGTGGGGTAATTGTTGAACAAAATAATGTGAATATTGTTAATGATTATGATATTTTGGTTGTATTAAAAAATAATTTTAAAATAACTACTAAATATTTAAAATTGGTTGATAAATTTGCAGATAATATCGCATCTGAACTGGAAGTGAAACAGGTGGATATTCAATTAACATATAAATGGCAATTAGGAATTCCAAAAAATTCGGTTGATCGATATGAGAAAAAATATGGACACTACTTATTGTATGGCAAGGCTACTCCAATAAGGTTTATAGGAAAAATACCAATTCGGGAAGGATTTCGTTATCTATATAATAGAGGTAATGGATTATTATTAAATTATGTAGTAATTCGAAAAAAATTGTATAAAAAAAATAAATATCTTGCTCAAGAATTAATTATTAACAACAATAAAGCTATTTTAGCAATGGGGGATGCTTTATTAATTGCACATGGAATGTATCATTATAGTTATGCTGAACGGATGAGACGAATTGTTAATTTGCCATGGAAAAGATTAGATATCGATGACGAATTAATATTGTTATATCAAAAAGCTATTGATTTTAAAATTTTTCCTGTTAAGGAAGAGTTAAATGATATCACTACTGCGATAAACCAATATTTACAAATAGTGAAAAATTATTCTATTTTTGTAGAATGGTATAAACAAAAATATAATTCAATAAAAATATTTGGATTTCTATTAAATTACCCGAAAAAATATTGTGAAACTTTTAATTTATTAAAACAAATAGCTCAATGTGGGTTTTCATATTCTCCAAATCCTATAATCGCAAAATTGATTAAATGGCATTCAGGTGGTATAATTAAGGAAGTAATATGAATTTACCGGAAATTATTGGAATTTTATCTATAATTTTATTATATCTTTCAATAAAGAAGCCTAAAGTTTTTATAGTGTTTGTTTATTTGTTATATGAAATATTTTATCAAATAGTTGCAAATTATCAATTAACGCGGATTTTTGGTTCGATTAAACCTATTGATTTGATGATAATAATTGCTTTTATCGGAATAATATTAACTAGAAATTATAAAAGATCATTTAATTTAAAGTTTTTTTTGGCATTTGTGTTTTTAAATATTTACGAAATATTAATTGGGACTACTAAATTTGGTCAAATGGGAATTGGTGAACCTAGAGTATATGTGTTATCATGTATATTTATAATTTACATTTTAGCAAAAATAAAATTAAATGATATAGAATTTATTGTTAAAGGAATAATTTTAACTGGACTGATAATTGCTCTTATTGCCATAATTTGGTTTTTTTCTAATTTAATATTACAGGGAAAATTGATACGTCCATTTGGCGCAGCACAAGCATTAAGTGTTATGATTGCTTTCATATTATTTAATGGATTTTTTAAAAATAGATTAAACCGTAATTTGAATATATTAATAAATGTAATATTTATAATAGGAATATTAGTTCTCCAGCATAGATCAGTGTGGGTGGCTTTTTTTGTTTCTTTAATAATATTATTGTATACGCAAGGAAAATTAATAAAATTATTGCCAAAATTATTGATAATAATATTTAGTATTATATTAATACATATACTATTAAAGCAAAATCAATATTACCAAGTATTTCTTAATGAAATTGAATATAGATTAACATTTGCTAGAACCGGTATTACAGAAGATACATCTGGATATTTTCGGATTTTAGCTTGGAAAGCAGAATTTAATAAGTTCAGTCAAAATCCAATTTTAGGAAGTGGTTGGGGAAATTTAAGATTATTACATCCTACTCGTGGTTTATTAACCGTACATATCCATAATGGCCATTTAACATTACTTTCTAGAACTGGTGTTATTGGATATTTATTTTTTATTTTATTTGTTATGCAAATTGTTTTAAAAAATAGATATATTCAAGTTCTCTATTTAAATATAGCTATTATAGGAACTTTAGTTTATTCTTTTTTTTACCCGTTTGTCTTGTCTTTATGGATATTAATGGGATTAAGTCTTTTATTAGATTATTTTCTAAGAAACAATGAAATAAGACTTTTAAATGTATCTTATTCGAATGAAGTATTTAAAAAAGCAATAGTTTGATGAAAATTTGAAATTATAACAATGAAAAATATTATATGAAAAGGAAGCCTGCTTTACCCAAAATAACTATTGTTACTCCTTCTTTTAATCAAGCTCATTTTATAGAAGAAACAATTAATAGTGTATTGAGCCAAAATTATCCTAATTTAGAATATATCATAATAGATGGAGGTTCGAAAGATAATACAATTAATATCATTAAAAAATATGAAAAATATCTCTCTTATTGGATTAGTGAACCAGATAAAGGTCAAAGTGATGCAATTAATAAAGGTTTTCACCGTTCTACTGGTGATATTTTACATTGGTTAAATTCTGATGACCTTTTGGTCCCTGGTGCTCTACAAACGATAGCGGAATATTTTATGAATAATCCTGATATAGGTTGTGTAATAGGGGATCAAGAAGTTATTGATGAGAAAGGAAATACATTAATGGTTCGTAAAGTAGTACCTTTTCATTTTCGAACTGCGTTATTTACAGCCTCTTTAGTGCCCCAACCCTCAGCTCCTTTTACAAGAGAAGCATGGTTAAAAACAGGTGATTTAGATATTACATTACAATATCAAATGGATTTTGAATATTATTTAAGGATGGCAAAAAAAGGAGTTAAATTTGGCATCATACCCAAAACTCTTTCGAAATTTAGAATTCATAGTGATAGCAAAACCATTTCTGGTTATTCTGATAAGGTAAAAAAAGCTAACATAGAAATCCAAAAGCGCTATCTTAATAATAAGTTATTTAAATCGCGATTTAGTAATGAATTACTAAATATTTTAAATTTTATATATAAAGGAAAAGTATTTTTACAAAGAGCGTTTTTAAGAGGAGACGCGGTACCATTACGAAGGAAAAGGGCAGCTAAAAGATTAAAATCATGAATTTACGAATCGTATTATTGGGAAATTTTGAAGGTAGAGGTGATGAAGGTTTTAGAAACATATCTCAAAGTTTTCGTTTACACTTTAGTTTTAGATATCAAGTTTTGACTTTTAATACTACTCAAGCATTAAAAATAAACGTTATTCAAGAAATCATTTCTTTCAGGCCTCATATTCTTCATTATTTATCAGGTCCAACTTTTAAAAGTTTACTTATTTTGAAATTGTATAAAATTTTTTTAGGTGAATCAGTAAAAATTGTTGTTTCTGCTACCAGGCCATTTTTTAGAAACTATGAGAAAAAATTATTATCCATACTTAAACCATCTATTGTATTGACACAAGCGACAAAATGGGAAAAGGTCTTTAAAAATGCAAATATGAAAACAAAATTTATTCCTAATCCTATAAACTACAATAAATTTAGAAAATTAAATATTTCTTCTTCTCAATTAAGAAAAAAATATGCTCTCCCTATTAATAAAAAATTGATTTTGCATGTAGGGCATATTCGAAGTAACAGAAATCTTGAATTATTGGGTGATATTCAAAGTTCATTAATTAAACAAAACATTCAAATTGTAATAGTTGGAAGTACGCATTTCCCGCCTGAAAATAGTTTACTTAAATTTTTAAAGGAAAAAGGATGCATTGTATTGTTGGGATATATTGAAAAAATTGAAGAAATATATAATGCTTGTGATATTTATGTTTTCCCTGTAAAGGGGTTAGCTCCCAATATATATCCGAAAACATTAGATGAAGTGGGTGTTGTTGATATGCCTCTTTCAATTCTTGAAGCTCTTGCATGTGAATTACCAATAATTTCAACCCCAATAGATTCTATTGGATATTTGTTAGATGGAATTGATAACCCTCCTGTTTATTTCTTTGATGGTACTTTGAATGGTTTTGAGAAAGGTATTAATGAATTTAATTATAATAAACTCAGTTTTGAAAAAATTAAATTGAAAATAAATAGTAAAAATGTTTTTAAACAGGTTGATTTAATTTATAAAAAATTAGTTGGGTACAATGAGTAAATTAATTTATATAATGGGAATAGATGGGGCTGGAAAGACGACTTTGGCAAAAAATTTTATTCAAGAAATGAATAAAAAAGGTGTAAAATATGGTTATTTATATGCTAGATATCGTCCTTTTTTTATTATGCCTTTAAAGTGGTTAAGTAGCCTATTATTGTATAGAAAAAATAAAGAATTTGTTAATTATAAAAAATACAGTGAAATTAAATCAAAGTTTGGAATAAATCATCCATTTTTATCTAGAGCTTATGCTTTTTTATGTATATTAGATTATTTGATTATTACAGGACCATTAATATTCATAAAATTGCTTTTTAATAGAAATCTAATTGTAGATCGTTATATTGGTGATCTCATAATTGTTTTATCTGTTGCTGCCAATTTAAAGGAACAAGAAATGTTATGGCTAATTAAAATTTTACATCTAATTTTTCCTTTCCCTAAATATACATTTTATATTGATATTGATTTAAAAATTGCTTTTAAGAGAAAAAATGATATTCCTTCTTTACAATATTTAAAAGAAAGAAAAGATAAATATTTTACTTTTAAAGATTATTACAAATTTAGAATCTTAAAAGGGGATATGACTCCGGATGAATTATTACAAGAATTAGTAGATTCTGTTACAAATTTTAATCTGAAATAGAAAAGCAAGGAGTGAATTAGTGCCTAATAAGATTCTTATTATCGGTGTGGATGGGTTAGACCGGGAATTATTAGAAAAATATATTAGCTTTCTTCCTACATTTCGGTTTGTTAGAGATAAAAGCCCAGATATCAGAATGGTTTCTGTATTTCCTCCAGATTCAGATACTGCTTGGGCAAGTATTTACACTGGATTAAATCCTGCCAAACATGGTATTGTTGATTTTGTTGACCCCTTAGAACGCAACAAAATTAATAAAAAAGAAGGTGAATATTGGGACTTGGAAGCAATAAAAGGCAAAACCTTCTGGGATTTGGCCTCTAAAGAAAATAAGAGGTCTTGTATTCTTTTTCCCCATATTGCTTTTCCTGTATGGGAAATAAAAGGAATAATGTTAAATTATAACCCAAAAACAGGAGAGATAAACATATTTTCAGATCAAAATGTATTTTTCAAGGGAGATAATTTTAAATTACAGAAAAGATTACCTCGTACAAAATTTGAATATAAAAAATATCTTAATAAAAAAATTAATCAAGTAAAAAAAGAATTTGAAATTGCTAATAGATTTATACAAATGAAGGAATGGGATATTTTCTTTTTTTACTCTAGTGCATTGGATTCTATAAAACATATATTCTGGAATTATTGTGATCCGAATGATCCAACTTATCCAGGTCAAAATCAATTTCAAAATGTTATTCTGGATATGTATAAATTATATGATGAATTAATTGGCAAATTAATACAGGGCATAGATAATGATACTGTGGTACTTATTATTAGTGATCATGGGCATGCAATGAGACCAATCAAGTTATTCAATTTAAACGAAGTTTTGCATCAAATAGGATATTTAGCTGTTAAGAGTGGAAACATTGCAACGATTAATAATTTACAAGAAAAATTAAAAAGATCATTAGTTGATATTGCACAAAAATTTGGTTTACGTCCTTTGGCTCAGACAATATTACGAATATTCCCACAAATTAAACAGATATATGTGAGACCATCGTCCATTGATTTTAATAATACTATGGCCCACTGTACTGATTTATCAGGATTAAAATCTTATAATTATGGTGGAATTAAAATACTAAAGGAAAATGTAAATGATATTAGTTATTCGAATTTAAGAGAAGAAATAATAACTAAACTGAAAGATTTTAAGAATACTGACACTAATGAAATGATATTTAAATGGATTTTAAAAAGGGAAGATTTATATCAAGGTAAATTTATATCAAAGTATCCTGATATTATATTTGAGTTACAAGATGATTATGGTGCAGGATGGGAGGTTAATGTTCCAATATTTACCGAGTCAAAATCACATAAATTTTTTCCTGGTAGTCATAGAGGCTCTACACCTGTATCATATATTTTAAATTCAGACTCGTTTAAAATAATTAAGAATGATATACATTTAATGGATATTGCACCTACTATTCTTGATATAATCGGTGTTGAATATTTGCCAAGTCAATTTGATGGAAAAAGCTTTGTTGAAAAATGACAACTATTTTGATTCTAAGTGACTATGCCCATGTAAAAGGAGGAGATTCTAAAGTAGCAATTTTAAGTGCATTAGGGCTTAGACAAGCGGGATATCGTGTTATTTTTTTTGCAGGAGTGGGACCTATTGACGAACGATTAATAAATGCAGGAATTGAAACTATATGTTTATATCAATATGATTTGTTATCAAATCCAAATCGTATATCTGCAGCTTTGCATGGTATTTGGAACAGCAAATCCTTAAAAACGCTTAAAAAAATTTTATTAAAATTGGATCAAAAACAAACGGTAATTCATATACATTCTGTAGTTAAATCTCTTTCTCCTGCTGTTTATACTCTTTTATTTAAATATAATTTTAAAATAGTAACTACTTTACATGATTATTTCTTAGCTTGTCCTAATGGGAGTTTCTTTCATTATGGATTGAATCAAATCTGCGATATTCGCCCCTTGTCTGTAAAATGTTTTCAACAAAATTGTGATTCAAGAAATTATGGACATAAACTATGGCGTTTTTTTAGAACTTTTATTCAACAATATGTATATAAAGTTCCTTCAAAAATACCTTTTTTTATTACATTGTCTAATTTAAGTGAAAGTATTTTAAGAAGTTATTTACCTTCCTCAGCATATATTTTTAGGTTGGACAACCCAATAGATATTTCCAAGCAACCTCCTGTTGATATAAAGGAAGAGAATTTATTCGCCTATATTGGTAGAGTTTCAAAAGAAAAAGGAATTGATCTTTTAATTTCAATTGCATCAGAACTTAACCGAAAAGTACTTATTTTTGGTGATGGTCCATTATATAATTATTATAAAAAAATAAAAACAGAAATAGAATTTATGGGATGGAAAAATTCAAATGAATTACAGTTAGTATATAATAATTTAAGAGCAATTATTTATCCTTCTCTTTGGTATGAAGTACAGCCTTTAGTAGTGCTAGAAAGTTTAGCAAAAGGAGTTCCTGTAGTTGTTCCAGATACTTCAGCTGCAAAAGAATTAATTGTAAATGGTGAAACAGGGCTTTTATTTAAAGGGGGTGATTCTTTAGACTTATTAAAAAAATTGAAATTACTGGAAAATACTAAATTTGCACAAAAACTTGGAAAAGCTGCTTATTATAAATATTGGAAAAAACCATATTCATTAGAACGTCATATTGCTGGTTTGACAAATATTTATAATATAATTTTGAATTCATAACATGATGCTCTCTATTTGTATTGTTACTCATAATCATGAAAGTTTTATAGGTGGTTGTTTAGAGTCTATTATAAAATATATTGATATAAGTAATTACGAAATTATTGTAGTAGATGATCACTCATCTGACCGCACCGTTGAAATGATTTTGCCATTTTTAAAAACTAATAATGTTAAATTATTTAATAATGATAAAAGTAATAGTTTATCATTTAATAATAATTTTGCTGCTTCTCAAGCCCGAGGTAAATATCTACTATTTATGAATCCTGATATATATTTTACCTCAGAAACAAAAATTGAACCATTAATTAATTATCTTGAACAAAATCAAGATGTGGGGGCAATTTCAGCTTTATTAAGATATGAAAATGGTCAAATTCAAGAATCATTTAGGCGTTTTCAAACGTTTAAAGAATTTGTTTTAAGAGGAATATTGGGAAAATTTGATGTTATGTACTTTAAAAAATTTTTTCCCTTGATCGAAAAAGGAGAATCTTTTTCTGTTGATTGGATTTTGGGAGCATTTTTATTAACATCCAAAAATATATTTAATCGATTAAATGGTTTTGACGAAAGATATCGTTTGTATTACGAAGATGTTGATTTTTGTTATCGTTTAAAACGTATGAGAAAAAAAATTATTGTCTATCCTAAAACATATGTAATCCACAAATATCATAGAGTTAGCGCTTCATCAATATTTAACAAGTATAAATATTTTCATATTAAGAGTTTCCTCCAGTTTAAGTTAAAACAATTTTTAGATAAATTTTGGGTTTAAAAAAGATATTAATTTAGGGAGTAAGTATGAAAACAGCATTAGTACTGGGTGCAGGTGGTTTTATTGGGGGCCATTTGGCAAACCGCTTAAAGCGGGAAGGTTATTGGGTACGGGGTGTGGATTTAAAACATAACCCCTGGCAGGGTCTGGAAGTGGATGATTTTGTTATTGGTGATTTACGAGACCCTCAGGTAGTTAATCGTGTCATCGATCAGCCGTTTGATGAAGTATATCAATTAGCCGCCGATATGGGCGGCGCCGGTTATGTCTTTACTGGAGAACATGACGCAGATATTATGCATAATTCTGCTTTAATTAATTTAAACGTTGGCTATCGTTGCGTGGAAATGAAAGTGGGTAAAGTTTTTTATTCGTCATCAGCCTGTATGTATCCGGAATATAACCAAAATGACCCGGAGAATCCTAAAACGGCTGAGGATTCCGCCTATCCAGCTATGCCTGATAGTGAGTATGGATGGGAAAAACTGTTTAGTGAACGGATGTATCTGGCATTTCACCGAAATTATGGCTTAAATGTTCGCATTGCACGCTTTCATAATATTTTTGGTCCGTATGGATCCTGGCGGGATGGTAAGGAAAAGGCTCCGGCGGCTTTCTGCCGTAAAATTGCCGCTGCTCCCGATGGCGGTGAAATTGAAATGTGGGGCGATGGCAACCAAACCCGATCGTTTTTATATATTGATGAATGTCTGGAAGGTGTCCGGCGATTAATGAATTCCGATTTTACCGGACCGGTAAATATCGGGTCGGAAGAAATGGTTTCCATTAATCAACTGGCAGAAATGATTATGGAAATTGCTGGTAAAAAATTGCGCATTAAGCATATTCCCGGGCCGGTAGGAGTTCGGGGACGTACATCGGATAACCGGTTGATATATGAAAAATTGGGTTGGAAACCGACGGAACCTTTGTATGAAGGATTAAAAAAGACCTACGCCTGGATAGAACAAAAGGTAAAGGAAGCTCAGGCACGAGGCGAAAAAGTGTGACAATTATAAATTCATAAATTTTGTATGTTATTTTGCCCCCAATGGTTATTATTGGGGTTTTTTATATTCTGGTGGTTTAATATTAGCATTTATAAACGAAAAATTTTTTAATCATTGAATATTTTTTCTTGCATTTTTAAAGGTTATACTATTTTTTATAAGGGCAAACCGAATAATCGATACTATTCAGTAAAGCCCGACTCTTAGCATAATAAAAAAGTATTATTGCTGGAGTTGGGACATGTTAAATCTCAAAACAAGAGGAGGTTTACCATGTCGATTAAGTATTCCATTATCCAGCGTCCCAAACCGGGCGATCCGTCAGCTCCCAAAAAGTTTTATGCCATTGTGCAAAATGATGGGGAAATTTCCCTGCGGGAACTGGCGGAACAAATTGCTCAGATTTCCACCGTCAGCACCATTGATGTTCTGGCCGTTCTGGAATCCCTTATTCAGGTCATTCCCGACCACCTGCTGAACAGCAGAATTGTTCGTTTGGGGGACCTGGGATCGTTTTTTGTGACCCTGTCCAGTGAGGGGGCCGAAAAAGAAAGTGATTTTACGGTGAGTATGATTAAACGTGCGCGGGTGAACTTCCGTCCCGGCAAATTAATTAAAAACCAGATTAAAACCGCCACCTTCGAAAAAGCCTGAAATCCTGTCCCGGTACCGGGTATATTGCCCGGTCCGGGTTCCCTGCCGTAATTCAATTATTTATGAAAAATATTATAATGTTTTAACTAAAACATTACGTTGTTTTAAGTAAAATATGCTGTTGTTTTTTCGAGAATAACCCTGTCCATTAATGCACAGAAAAGCAAGATAAAAGATAAAAAGTAAGACAAAAGACAAAAGAAAAAAGACAAAAAGATTTTGGATTTTTAGTTTGGGGCTGTTTAGAGGTTAGAAGATCTAAATGGAATTCTCCGGTAAATTTTTATCTCCTACATTTCATTCAAAAATAGGGAGTTTGTGTTTGAGGTTATTTTTGTCTTTTGTCTTTTTTCTTAATTTCTTTTTTAATTGGTCCACGAATGACACGAATGAACACGAATAAATATTTAATTGTCCACGAATAGGCACGAATATACACGAATAAATTTTATAAAAATTTTTAAATAGATTTTGAAAATATTAAGCAATGAGTATTTTGGCTTAATCATTATATTTTATATAATTTATTTTTTTATAATAATAGATAAACCGTGTTAATTCGTGTAATTTGTGGATAGTAAAATTAAAAAATTCGTGCGAATTCGTGAAATTCGTGGATAAATGAAAGATATTTTATTTAAAACGGAATCATATCGGATTATTGGGGCCTGTATGGAGGTGCATAAGGTACTGGGGGCGGGCTTTCTGGAGCCAGTGTACCAGGAAGCTTTAGCCTATGAGTTTTATTTACAAAATATTCCGTTTGAACGAGAGAAAAAATTGACCATACGGTATAAAGATATCGAATTGGAGAAAATGTATAGTGCCGATTTTGTGTGTTATGACGCTATTATTGTGGAATTAAAGGCATTAAGTGGTTTGACGTCTGAGCATGAGGCCCAGGTATTGAATTATTTGAAGGCGACGGGGTATAAGTTGGGCATTTTGGTTAATTTTGGGGGTAAAACGCTGGAATATAAACGACTAGTCCTTTAGAAGTCCACGAAGATTTATTGGTCCACGAATGCACAGAAAAAAGATAAAAGACAAAAGAAAAAAGACAAAAGGAAATTGGATTTGGGATCTGGCCATTAAATTGTGTAAAAATTTAAATAATAATCCTCGATAAATTTATTTTACCTACACTTCAATCAAAAATAGGGAGTTTTTGTTTGAGGTTATTTTTGTCTTTTGTCTTTTTTCTTAATTTCTTTTTAAATTGGTCCACGAATGGACACGAATGTACACGAATAAAATATTTATTTGTCCACGAATAGGCACGAATATACACGAAAAAGTATAAAAAATATTAAAATATATTTTAAAAAGGAATGTAATGAGTTTTTAAGCTCGATTAATTTATATATATTTATTATTATTTTTTAATAACAAAAAATTCGTGTTAATTCGTGTAATTCGTGGACACCATAATTAAAAAATTCGTGCAAATTCGTGTAATTCGTGGATAATATTTTTGAAAACATTAGTGGAGAAAGGCATGGAAAAGAATAGCAAAATATACGTTGCCGGGCATCGGGGGATGGTGGGCTCGGCTATTGTACGGCGGTTAACGAAAGACGGCTATACCAATCTGATTTTGCGTACCCGGCAGGAACTGGACCTGCTGGACCAACAGGCGGTACAACAGTTTTTTGAACAGGAACGCCCGGAGTATGTCTTTCTGGCGGCAGCGAAGGTGGGCGGTATTCTGGCCAATAATACTTATCGTGCGCAGTTTATCTACGAAAATCTTCAAATACAAAATAACGTCATCCATTCGGCCTATCGCTATGG
>Ga0256832_1000678_pt1 | contig 22311 bp, 17 predicted proteins | sample 134614metaG_FD_190534 | JGI IMG/M metagenome (GOLD analysis project Ga0256832, IMG submission 190534) | Hydrothermal vent microbial communities from Lau Basin, Pacific Ocean - 134-614 | ecosystem: Environmental > Aquatic > Marine > Hydrothermal vents | place: Pacific Ocean: Lau Basin | collected... | reverse complement strand
ATGCAAATATAATGTGGATTAAAGATAAAATGCAAGTATTTAAGCGATAAAATTGGGTGAAATACGAATAAAAATATATATAATATATATCATTGGGTATTGACCCCTGTTATATATATAGAAATGAGGCTATTTTACTAATTATGTTTTGCTGAGTTTTGCTTTAGTCGCAAAATCATTCCAATTATTGAAAAATCAATCTTGTTGTTTGGACAGGGTATTCCGTATCAATCCATAGTGTTGAATTAAGCTTCTGTCTTTCTTAGTGTTGGAATAATAAAACTATTTTAACATAAATTGAAGCACTTTATTTACGTTATTTTGTAAATTCTGTTTTATTGGTGTTACATATTTTGGGTAATGTTAAATTAGTAAAACACCTACATCGCCCCCCTAATCACCTGCTCGATTTGTGCGGCGGATTGCATGCCGGAAGCGCGCCAGAGTTGTTTGCCTTTTTTGAAAAGGATAAAGGTGGGTACTCCCCGGATAGAATATTTTGAAGCGAGCCTGGGGTTTTTGTCGATGTCTATCTTGATGATACGCGCTTCGTCTCCAATTTTTTTAGAGACCTGCTTGAGTACAGGAGCCATTGCTTGACAAGGTCCACACCAAGCGGCAGAAAAGTCGACTAATACCGGTTTGCTGCTTCTTATTATATCTTTAAATGATCCTTTTTTAGATGCCATTATCGCTGTTTTTTATGAATTACAAAGATACTACTTGCATTCTAATCAGCAGGTGATGTAGGTTACATTGTGGGTATTACAAAGTGCACTATTGCGCTTTGTAAGCCTTGGTGTCACAGGTTTTAAGTAGTATAGCCTGTGCCGCTGTGGCGGTAGGGATGGGGGTGAGGTTGTAAAAATGTGCAGTTTGTTATACACACGGTTACATTGTGGGTATCAATTCCACCATTTCATACCTTAATACATTAAGGTCACATCCCCTCTGAATAGCTGTGTTTCTCCATTGAGGTACGTTACTCGAATTATATAAACATACACTCCGGGCAGCATTTTTTCAGAGCCATTCTTAAAACCTCCGTTCCAACCATCTATGTCCGGTTGGAGGTTCTCCCTGGAGTAAACGAGTTCTCCCCAGCGGTCGTAAATGCGCATGAAGTCAATGCTTCGGACGCCTTTGCCGGGATACACTTTGAAGATGCTGTTGGGGCCATCTTTGGTGATAATATTCGGAATGTAGATGCGTCCCCTGTTGATGACTATGACGGAAAATGTGTTTTCCGCTTCGCATCCGTTTTTGTCCTGTATGGTCGCCTTGTAGGTCGTAGAATTGGTCTCTGATACCACGATGCATTTGCCATTCATGGTTGTCTTACCGGACGGGGTCCAAGTGATTTGATCGCCCGGCTGGACTTCTGAAGTGATACAGACGGTTGTGGAATCCCCCAATTCCAATTCGACTTCTGCAGGGTCGAAGACAATATCCAATTTTCTGGGAGCATCGATTGTAATCGTCGTATCTCTGGAGCATCCCTTGGCATCAAAGATGGATAAGGTATAGGTGCCGGGGAATACTTCTACTTCTTCGTTGATATCATACTTTTCTCCTTTGTTAATCGTAAAACTGAATGCCGGACCATTACCACCACTCGCTTGGGTGACCGTAATCGGGGTTTTATCACCGTCGCAGAGTGGGGGAGTAATCGCTCCCAATTCGTAATTGATTTTGGGTGGATTAGGCAAACGGACGGTGATGGTGTCCTTGCATCCCTTCGGGTCTGTAGAAGTGATATAATACGTCCCGGCCGGTATGTTTTGTGCGATGGAATCATTGCTCACATTCGGCGACCAAACATAACTCCGTTTTCCCGGATTACCCCCTTGAGTAAACAGCACAATTCGTCCATCCATATCGCCATTGCAACGAACGGATTTTGTCAGGGTCTGGTTAACGGACACCACGAAGGAATCCGGCTGGGTGAGTTCTACAGAATCCTCATAGATGCAATTATTAAAGTCCCGGACGAAGAACTTGTAAAACCCTTTTTTCAGATTGGGGCGATTAAACCCGGTCACCGGCATATCCTGCCAAAGGACCCTGTAAGGCTGGACACCCCCTCTTATGTCGAGTTGGATGGAGCCATCGCTGTACCCATAGCAACTTGGGGGCACCAAGGTGGTCTGTGGAGTAAGGCGTATTTTTTCGGGTGCACCGACCACAAAATGGAAGGTGTCAGAGCAGTTGTCATTGTTGACGATTACCCACTGAGGGCCTTGACACAGACCTGAGGCGGAATCTTCCGTCACACCGTATGAGACTTCTCCGGATGACCATTCGAAGTTGTACGCCAAGGAAGGGTCTTTTCCTCCGGAGGCGCGTACTTTAAACTTGCCATCGCAGGTTTTGCCATCGTTGCAGCTGACAATGACAGAGTCTAAAAAAGCGAGTTGGTTGTGTGGCGGATCCACCAATGTCAATGTTTTAACCACATCCGGGCAGTTGCCATTATCAGAGATGGTCACTGTGTAGGTGCCTGCCGGGATGCCGATTAACAATTGGGTGGTGGCTCCATTGGACCAATTGAAGCTGTACTTGGGGGTGCCACCACTGACGGTAAGGGCAATCAGACCATTGGTCTCTCCCGGACAAGAGGGGTGCTCTAATCTAAAGCTGTCCAATGTTAATGCCTTGGCCGGTTCCTGAATTTCGACGGTGTCGATATCCATACAGCCATTGTCATCCGTAATGGTGACGACATAAGAGCCGGCTTGGAGCATTTTGACTACTTCTGTCGTATGGCCACTGCTCCAATTAAAAGAAGTGACCTTGCCGGTGCCTTCTTTGTACAGTACAGTCACTTCTCCGTCGGAGAGCCCCGTACAGGTGGCATTTTTGACGTCAAAACCCGTAATTTCAGGAGGGGTAGGTCCTTCGACATGAAATCTCCGTTGGATACTGCAGCCCTTGTCATCCGTGATGGTGACCGAATAATCACCAGGTGCCAGCGAATCGATCTTTGGAGTGATTTTATTATTGCTCCACTGGTAATGATAGGGCTTTCCATTGCCTCCGGCTCCCAAGACCTCAATGTAACCATCAAATCCTCCGGTACAACTGGTGATGGTATCCGCATCGATGACCGTCAATGCCATCGGCGGTGGTGCCCCAATATCAAAGGTATCTACAAAGGTGCATCCATTGGTGTCACTGACACTTATAAAGTATTTGCCGGGTGCCAAATTGTATTTTTCATATTTGTTGTTGGTGACAATTCCCCCCGTGATGGGTTCTGCGGGTGATTTGGTGAGGTCGTATGTAAATTGATTCTTGGTGGAGTTATTGCTGACTGCGGTAACTACCACACTTCCTGTCGAATCATCGGAACATCTGGAGTCTTCCACGACGAGAGATTCTATCAAGAGTTCGTTATGGCTGGGTACGTCAAAATAAATGGTGTCCGTACAGTTGTTGGCATCCTGGATGATGACCCATTGGTTTTTGCCGGAGACACTGTCGTTGATGGAGCTGACGCATGGGACATTGTCGCAATTGGCGTCATCCCCGTTTTGACTCCAGTAGTACTTATAGGTTCCTCCCGGAAAAAACTTCCCGCCCGTCGCCTTCGCTTGTGCAATACCATCCAAGCTGTTCGTGCATGATGAACTGTCAAGAATATCCAAAGAGGTGGTAAACAATTGGTCGGATAAATCAAACTCCATACTGGCTTCACATCCCAGTGAGTCGATGACCGTAACGGTATATTTGCCGGGTTGCAATCTACTGTAATACTTGCTGCCATAAACATCCCCCGGCATCCAGTGAATGCCAAATTCGGTGGAATCTCCTGCCCCTCCTTCGATAGCAATGAGGATAGAGCCTGTTTGTCCTTTGCACTTAGGTTTTATTAAGCGGACCGGAATGATTTTTATTGGAGAACTGCCGACTGTGATTGTTTTCGTCTCTGTGTTGCCATTGGCATCAGTTGCCGTAATGGTATAGGTGCCCGGAGCCAAATTACTAAAGGTGACAGTCCCCGAATTGGTAGAAACAGTTTGGGAAGCTCCGGTAGGATTGATTGTTATGGTGTAGTCGGGTTTGCCGCCGTCTACAAATGCAGTAATCGATCCGTTGGCAGAGTTGCCATCGGTACCACATGCAGTGGCATTGAGGCATAGCGTAGAAGCAGGCACAATTGTGATGGGGACTGATTTGGTCCGGTAGCAAAGCTCCTCGTCCTGATCATTCAACATTTCGACTTCCAATGGAAAATTTCCAACCTCCACATTAGTCATATCTCCGGGCAATCCGGTTGCTATAAAACACATGGTAAAAAGCACGGTTCCATCTGCCAAAGTGTTGGCATTGTCATTTGGGTCTGCCCATGACGAGCGAATAACCCCTCCGCCATTTAAGCTGAGGATGTTGTTGCTAATCGTAAAGGCCGGCAGGGGGCTGCTACTTTGAAAGAGGCGGACTAAGCGCATCACGCGTGGATTCCAGTTGATAGAAAATTGAAGGCTCACCACGTTCTTGAAGTTGGAAACCTTAAAGTCAATACAGATCTCATTGCAACGTTCAAGCCGGCCTCCCGTTGTCTCTAAAATGACACAATCTTGTCCATAAGCTTGTGTAAAAACTGATAAAACTGTCAATACGATAACCGTCCATAGTGTCTTGATCATGGGAATAAGCGCTTTAATCCTTTTCTTAAAACAGAGTGCAAAGGTATGTTATTTTATTATAATACGTATCCGGGTAAACCCTTGATTTTTTAGCATTATTATTGGTATGAAATGGTTGAATTCAGCGCATATCATTCGCTGAAGTTATCTACCGGTTTTTCATACCCAATAACGTTTTGTTGGGATACTTATTTTAATTCATTGTAAGTATGATATTATTAAATATAATCCACTGTTTTTCGAGTACACATAGATATTTGAGTAGAATTAGCTCAAAATACCCGGACGAACGAAAAAAGGATATTATAATCTAATTGATATGATTTTATAGGTTCATACATACAAACGAACTTCATTAACACGACTTTGTCCAGTTGTAATATGGATATAATAACATCAAAACCCGGAATGCTGCACGGCTTACCACTTTTTTTATACTTTTCTCAGAGGTAATAAGTATTTGGTGACATCCATGAGTTTGTCGACGATGAATCCTCCGGAGCAGGGTTATATTTGGATGATAATACTTTCAAATGATTTGGCCTTCAGCGCTTCTTTTTTTGCTTCAGCCTCTTCTTTGGATTCGAAGTATCCTAGCAATACTTTGAAATGACCATTGATGTTTTTTATTTCGACATTTTCGGTAAAGTATTCAAATACCTTATCCGCCAATTTGCTGGCATTCTTGAAGTCATTAAAAACGCCAAGTTGGAGTTGATAATGAGACTCCGGGTTGACCTCCGCCCGTTTGGAGGGGGCGCTCTTTTTGGGCCCATGCTTCTGTTTCGTTGGCTGCTCAGGAGCCGGGGTACTTCTTGTAGAGGATGCTGACAGTACGGGCTCTTTGATGGGGAGCGCTTGAGGGCGGGGACGCTTCTCCGGTCCATGGCCATTGTCATATGATTTGCAGATATTATACATCTTTGTCGCACCCATCGACTCTTCCATTTTTGCCATTTGTTGGCCCTCTGAATTGAGAATAATGAAGGTCGGGAGAAGCTTTACCCGGTATTTTTCCTTTAAGGTATATCCTTCAAAGTCGTCAATGTCAATGTTGACGACAATGTATCTTTCAGAGAGATATTTGGTGAGGGTAGGGTCCTTAAATGTCGTGTTTTTCATCCAACGACAAGGCGTACACCACTTTGCGGTAAAGTCAAGCAGTATGAGCTTGCCTTCTGACCGCGCTTCGTCTAACGCTTGGTCGTAGGCTTCTTGTGGGTACGAACGAATGTGGTCATTGGCCTGGGCACTCATGTGTATGAGGAATAGGATGCCAAATGACAGGGTAATGATGAGATTTCGTTTGATATACATACTAAATTGTTTTTTTATTCTCAAATTCATCGAACTATGAAAAACTTCAACTATGGATTTCTTAAGATACCTATTAAAATCTACATGTCAGAGGTCCAATGGTGATTATCAATACATTATGATTTATTATTATTCGTAAAGTAGTGATGTATAGATGATAATCCAATAATGATGCCAAAAATGTCAAATACATTGCCGACGGGTGCTATAGGAATGGAATTCTCGCAATGCCAAGCGCAACTGTTTTTCGCTGAATGGAGAAAGTCCAATCGGATACATGGAGGATAAGTAGAGTACACGACCTGTGACGCCATGGTGTTAGAGTACACATAGCGAGCCCAAAGGCATACACTGTACCGTCCAAACTATCCCGCAGTTTGAGCAAAGACCACGGTTAAAACCGTAGGTTGGAGGATACAAACTGATTTTTTGTAGTGGTTTTGACTATTTTGTCATGCAGATACAAGAGCAATTTAGATTGCATTAATGCTGCATTTACACTGCCCTAAGGGCAATAGAGGATTAATCGAAGAAGCTCTCGTATGCATCCTCATCTCCCTTCTTTTTGTCAGTAGCTCGCGGTATGGCTTCTTTTGCGGGGAGAGAGAGGTCGATGTCCTCTTCTTTACCCGGTCCTAAGAGGAGCAAGCGACTCTTCTTTTCATAGTCTTCGAGCATCTTGAGTCCTTTCTCCTCAAACACCGCGTTTTGGAGGTCAATGGAATTCATAAAGTTCTCCGATAGATCCATAAATTGTTCCATCTCACCGACTTTCATCGCGACATCGTCAGCGATGGCTTCCAATGCCTGATCGAAAACAGCTCTTTTATCAGAGTCTCCTTTGATGACGCTCATGGCCGATCGCATTGCCGAATAGGAAGTGCGCAGTGCCTTTCTCTCTTGCTCTTTGAGCTTTACTTGATCCTTGGTATCGGCGAGCAATATCTCAGAGTTTTGGTGCATACGGGTTAGAATTTTGTGCAGAACTTCGATCTTTTTGATCATGTTCTTGTACTTTTCATTGGTCTCTTTTGTCCGAGCCGCTTTGCGTGTATGAAGCACCAATTGTTGTTCGTTGCCTTGCTCTTTGGCTTTCTTGGCGAAGAGTATGCTCTTTTCTATTTCTTTTTCATTTTCCGAGACGATATTTTTTAACTTTCTCATTTGGCCGCGGAGGTCTCCGATTTGTCCACTCATCTTCTTGAGATTCTTCTCCAGATCATCGACATAGTTCTTGAGAATACCTATTGGGTCGATCGTGACGAAGATTCCGGTAATCCATCTCATAATACTCTTATACATATAGCTGACCAGTGTGCGTGTTCTGGGATTGAGAACCATATAGACAATCGCTGCAAGCACAAGCAACATAAATGCAAGATACAAGGTGCTACTGGCCAAAGCGATAAGGGTAGGAAGGAAGGTCATGAAAAGGTACCCGCCGCCTAAGACTAATCCACCTAAGACTAACGCGCCTGTGATTCCTTCCGGGCGTTTCCAAAATGATTTTGGTTTGGTGTTAAAGTTGGGAGTAGGAATATTTGACATGGATATGAAATGTTTGATTAGAAAACCCAAAGTTAATTATTATTCCGAACTAGCAAGATCGGGGACTTCATGATTTATACGAAAAATGAAAATATCCTTATGCGAATTAGTCATTCCTGTGAAAAAAGTATTATTTTTGTTGCCCCTCCACTTAATCAGTAAATCAAATGGTATGTTAGGAAGATCTAAAAAGCCAAGTAAGAATAACCCGTCTGTCGCTTCGTCTCCGGTGGGAGACAAGCAATTAAACAGCATTGTGCACGGCACCTCTATTGAAGGGACCATTACTGCCGGAAGTGATATTCGTATCGATGGTAAATTAAAAGGAGTATTGAATTGTCAAGGCAAGTTGGTCATAGGTTCAACAGGCGAAGTCGAAGGTGAAGTGACTTGTCAAGATGCTATGATAGAAGGTAAATTTACCGGAAAATTGGTGGTGCGTGAGATGCTTACGATTAGAGATAGCGCAGTGGTAAATGGTGATATTTCTACCGATAAACTGGTCGTGCAGTCCGGTGCGGTCTTTAATGTCCAGTGTGCAATGGGCGGTCAGCTCATTAAGGGATTTGAAAAGGGAAATGGCCGCTCCAAGGGGAATGAAAAAGACGCTTTAAAGTTGGGGTAATTTGTAAATATGACACCGCCCAATAAAGAAAAGAAGGTTAAGAAGAAGACGGATGCTTATCTGAAATATTCGGGGATGGCTTCTCAGTTGTTGATACTCATCTTTTTGGCCATCTGGATAGGAAAGAAGTTGGACCATTATTTTCATACCGAAAGGCAGTGGTTTACCGTAGGGCTGGTGCTGTTCTTCTTTGTGACATGGTTTTATCAACTTTACAGGGATGTCACGAAGCTCTAATCTCGCCACATACACCCATGTGAGGCCTTTTTTGCTTGTATCGGGCATTGTGATTGGTGGTGTGGCCGCAGCCTCTCTTTCAGATAGACTGCATGCCTATCAAGTACTCGGTTGGGCGAGTGTGATAATTTTTGGCTGGTGGAGCTTTGTTGTAGTCAGGTACGGTGCTGCTATCCTGACCCAGCAGCCAAAGAGCGCTTTCTTTTTGACTTTCCAAATGGCTTTGACGAGCTTGAAATTTCTCTTACTAATTATTATACTGCTTTTTTATGGCAAGTTTGCCGCCCCCCCGGACCACGAGTTTGCATGGTATCTCCTCATCACTTTTTTGCCGTATTTCATCTATGAAACCTGGGCGTTTTCAGGGATGTCCAAAGCGGTGTAGTTCGGACGGGTTAAGTCACTTTCCCAATGCATGCTCGATCACTTCCTCCATTCTGTCAACGTAAATAAAGCGGAGACCTTTGATATATTCCGGTTCGATTTCTTCTACAAATCGTTTGTTTTCCCGACAGAGCATAATCTCTTTTAATCCGGCACGTTTGGCAGCCAGAATTTTGGTCTTTATTCCGCCAACAGGGAGGACTTTTCCGCGCAGGGTAATCTCTCCTGACATGGCCAGCCATGGTTTGACCGGCTGGTTTTTCAACAGGGAGGTTATCGCGGTGAGCATGGTAATACCGGCGGATGGGCCGTCTTTGGGAATGGCGCCTTCGGGTACATGGATGTGTAAGTCCATGTCCTTTATGGCGTTTTCATCAATACCCAAAGTGTTTATGTGAGCTTTGATGAAGCTGAGTGCTGTTATTGCAGACTCTTTCATGACGTCGCCGAGATTGCCGGTAAGGGTGAGTTTTCCCTTCCCTTTGTTCTTACTGGCCTCGATGAAGAGGATATCGCCTCCGACGCTGGTCCAGGCCAGTCCTACCGCAACTCCGGGTACTTTCAGCCGATCATATTTATTATCGGTAAAACGCTCCGGACCTAATATCTCTTTTACATCTTCGACAGATGGGGCGATTTTATACTCTTCGGAAAGTGCTATTTTCTTCGCAATATTTCGCATCACGGCCGCTATTCTTCGATCCAACGAGCGAACACCCGATTCCTTGGTGTATTGGTCGATTATGACTCGAATTGCTTTTTTACCAAGTCTAACCTGCGAGGATTTCAATCCATGGGCTTTGATTTGCTTGGGGATGAGGTGCCGCTTGGCAATCTCCACTTTTTCTTCGGTCGAATACCCGCTGAGTTCGATGATTTCCATCCTGTCCAATAGCGCCGGTTGGATGCTGTTCAGACTGTTGGCTGTAGCGATGAAAAGTACCTTAGATAAGTCATACTCTACTTCCAAATAATTGTCGTGAAAAGTCGAATTCTGTTCCGGATCAAGTACCTCAAGTAAAGCGGATGAAGGGTCTCCTCTGAAGTCTTTGCCCATCTTGTCGATTTCGTCCAATATGAAAACAGGATTGGAAGACCCGGCTTTCTTGATGGACTGGATGACCCGTCCCGGCATAGCGCCGATATAGGTCTTTCTATGCCCCCTGATCTCCGACTCATCGTGTAATCCTCCTAAAGACATACGGATAAACTTGCGCTTGAGCGCTTGTGCTATGGAACGCCCTAATGATGTCTTTCCCACACCCGGAGGCCCCACCAAACAAAGGATAGGGGATTTCATATTGCCTTTGAGCTTGAGAACGGCCAAATGCTCAATGATGCGATCTTTGACTTTCTCCAGACCAAAATGGTCTTTATCCAAAACTTTCCGGACGCGTTGTAGGTCAAAGTGGTCCTTGGAGTATTCTCCCCAAGGCAAATCCGTTAACAATTCTAGGTAGTTGAGCATGATGGAATACTCCGCTACCTGTGGATTCATGCGCTTGACTTTGTTGAGCTCTTTTTCAAAATGCTTTGCGACCTCCTTACTCCATTTCTTCTCTTTGGATTTTTTGATGAGTTTTTTCAACTCTTCATCTTGTGGATTTTGCCCCAACTCTTGCTGGATTTGCTTCATTTGCTGCATTAAGAAATAATTTCTCTGCTGCTTTTCGATGTCTCCTTGAGTCTTGCGCTCTATTTGATGCTTGATTTTTGCAAGCTGCAATTCCTGCTCCAATATCGCAATGATGCGTTGCGCGTGTGCGGGGTCATCATCAATTTCAAGTAGCTCCTGTTTCGATTTCAAATCTGAAATGAGTTCTGTAGCTATAAAGTTGAGAAGCTGGCTGTCCGATTGGAGATTGTCCATAAATTGGATAGCGGGAGGTGGTATGTTGGGAGAGACTTCCATCAACTCCCTTGCCTTCTCTTTGATTGCTCGTATTAATAATGCATGTCCCTTCGCATCTTTTGCCGGAGTCCTCTCGGGCAAAAGATGCACTTTTCCCTCGAGATAGGGCTCCTCTTGTGTCAATTCTCTTAACGCAAAACGCCGGATGCCTTGCAGGACGGCAGCCTGGCTGCCGTCCGGGAGTTTTAATACCTTGAGTACCCTGGCGACGATGCCTACGGTATGCATGTCCTCTTTTCGTGGTTGCTCTATATCTTGACCTTTTTGGGTGATTACAGCCACCCAATGATCTCTTCGCTCCGCCTGTTCGATGGCGAGTTTGGATTTTCTCCGGCCTATCGTTATCGGCATGATAGATTCGGGAAAAAGTACCGTATTGCGCAATGCAACTACGGGTAGTATGTCGGGAATGGGGTGGCCCTCGTCCAATTCTACTTCATCTATCTCAACAATGGATTCCCAATTTTTATCAAACATGTGCGATATTTTTGTTACACGTTAATCCAAACATCGTTCTGCCCCATTTTCTCTGTAAATGCAAAGCCCGGCAACAGAAGGCTGTTTGAGGTGGATGTTCTATAGATGACAAACATGCAGCCGTTTGCAAAATACAGGACACACTCCGCCTTCTTATGTAGCATTCAATTACTGTACCACCCATGCCTTTTTCTCAAAATGGCATACAGGTGTGCTGATGTGTCATGTTTAGACTGACAAAACGTCCGCATCGACAAGAGATGGTTCGGCTAGATCTTCATTCGTCTCAAATCTGAGGTTGTCAATGATAAATTTTTGCCTGTCCGGTGTATTCTTTCCCATATAGTAGGTCATTAGTTGGTCGATATTGGTTTTGTCCCCTATAGTGACGGGCTCGAGACGGATATCCTTGCCGATAAACTGCCCAAATTCTTTAGGGGAGATTTCTCCCAATCCCTTAAATCGGGTGATTTCGGGTTTCCCTCTGAGCTTTTGGATGGCGTCCTGTTTTTCTCGTTCACTATAACAGTAGAAGGTTTGGTTTTTGTCTCTCACACGGAACAAAGGGGTTTGGAGGATGAATAAGTGCCCCTCGGACACGAGCTCAGGAAAAAAATGCAAAAAGAAGGTGAGGAGTAAGAGCCGGATATGCATCCCATCGACATCCGCATCGGTGGCGATGATGACTTTGTTGTAACGCAATCCCTCCAATCCGTCTTCAATATTCAACGCGTGTTGCAGAAGATTAAATTCTTCATTTTGGTACACGATCTTCTTTGTCAAGCCAAAGCAGTTTAACGGCTTGCCGCGCAAGCTGAACACCGCCTGTGTCTGGACGTCTCTGGCCTTGGTGATCGAACCGCTGGCGGAGTCCCCTTCCGTAATAAATATCATACTGCCTTCCCTTTGTTCTAACCCGGGCTTTTTTGCGTTGAGGTGTATTCTGCAATCGCGCAATTTTTTGTTGTGCAAGTTGGCCTTTTTGGCTCTTTGGTTTGCCAGCTTTTTGATGCCGGCGATTTCTTTCCGCTCTCGTTCGGACTGTTGAATGCGCTTGAGCAATGCTGCTGCTGCCTCACTGTTCCGGTGCAGGTAGTTATCGAGATGTTCAGCTACGAAATCATTGACAAATCCTCGCATGGAGGGCCCGCCAGGTGCAATGCTGTTGGAGCCCAATTTGGTCTTCGTCTGTGATTCGAAGACGGGTTCCTCGATGCGCACACTTATGGCTCCAATGATGGCACTTCTCACATCTTTGGCGTCAAAATTTTTGTTGTAGAAATTGCGCACGGTCTTTACAATCGCTTCCCGGAAAGCCTGCAGATGGGTTCCTCCTTGCGTCGTGTATTGCCCATTGACAAAGGAGTAGTACTGTTCTCCGTATTGGTTGCCATGTGTCAATGCCATTTCGATATCATCGCCCTTGAGATGGATGATAGGATAGCGCAAGGAGTCGGGGTCCGTCTTGTTGCTGAGCAAGTCGAGTAAGCCATTCTTGGAGTAAATACTGGTCCCGTTAACTTTTAGCTTGAGCCCGGCGTTGAGATAGGCGTAGTTCCAAAGCTGATTCTGTACTATTTCGAGATTGAAGCGGTAGTTGGGGAAGACTTCCCGGTCCGGCTGAAAGATAAATTCCGTGCCATTGGGCTCCTGCGTCTTCGTGATTTTGTGGTCTTTGATGAGCACACCTCGTTCAAATTCGGCTACCTTTACTTTACCATCCCGGATGGCTTTGACCACAAATCGCTCCGAAAGAGCGTTGACGGCTTTTGTTCCCACTCCATTGAGACCAACCGACTTTTTGAATGCCTTTGAATCATATTTCCCCCCGGTATTAATTTTTGATACACAGTCAATTACTTTTCCCAATGGAATTCCCCTTCCATAATCCCTCACTCGTACAATGCCATCCTGAATTTCCACTTCTATCACCTTCCCAAATCCCATGACAAACTCGTCGATGGAATTGTCTATGACCTCTTTGAGAAGCACATAAATTCCGTCATCAGGGTGGGTTCCGTCACCGAGTTTTCCGATATACATCCCGGGACGCAGACGGATATGTTCGCGCCAATCCAGCGAGCGAATGTTGTCTTCCGAATAACTGATTTTTGTACTCATTTAATATGCTTTTTTCTACTAACTCCCTTGTTAATTTTCCCTACAAATACCTGATATGACGTTTGGCTATCTTGTCATCTACTTTATGTTAATAGCACTTTTTTGGTATGAAATGGTGGACAGTTGGGCTGCAATCTACCCTTTGTCCACCATTTCATACCGTAAAGATATGAACATATTACACATTGTAATAATATAATTTGTGAAAATTAAACCTTAGCGGATAACAGAGAAAATGCTCCATTAGAGCCATGGGAATAGTAGGGACTTAAAACTATCGTTTTACACTGCGGGGAAAGAGTGGGAATGCCACAGAGCCGTAATGAGAGTAGGGGAGGGTAGCCTCTATGTTCATTTTGTGTTCACGGGCGAATCGAGCCAATAGTTGGCCAATCTTTTCGGTAGAGACATTTTTAGAATTGGGTTTAAGGTGATAGGCGATATGTTGTACCTGCCCATCTTGATCCCAAAAAACATTGATCCACATTTTAACGCCCAATATATCAAGGTTCTCCTCTTCGGCTTTTTGCTCGAGTTCCATAAGAAAAGCAATCCATTTGTCGTACGCCACGGCCATATCATTGTTACAAACTGTTAGTAACATATTGGGGTACTCTGTCAATAATTGCTCATAGGAAGCCTCATATTCACCTATCTGAAAGACCAGTGGCAGTTTGACCTCCTGGTCCAATACCGGGTCTATCCCCGCCAACGGTTGCCCCCATGTGAACAGGCCACAAGTTAGTAAGTATAAAATTGCTATGTACTTATTGAATTTCAATATTTGGTCTGGCAACGTCTTATTATGATAAAAGATCCAATTTATGTCCCAAAATGCCCTGCAAATAGAGCATCATGGATAATAGAACACAAAAAGAGGGCCAAGTCTTGTGTTTGGCCACTCTTTTTGTGAAATATATGTCGTTTATTCTACAATAATCTTTTTCGTTGTGGAGGATTTGCCTACCCATAACTTGACAGCAAAGACTCCATCATGATCCGGAGCTACAATGCTCAAATCATGTACTCCGGCCTCTATTTGGCCAAAAGCTTGTCGCTGTACCATTTGTCCGTCCATATCGTACATCTCTACACGGACATTGGCAGATTTGCGAATTTCAAAATGCACATTCACTTTTGATTTGCGCGGTGCCGGATTTGGATTTATCGACATGCGATAGGTCTTGGGTTGTACCACGCGCTCCACTAAATTGAGGTCCCGCTTGTTGAATTTTAAATAAGAAATCTCTTGTTCTGATACCTCATCCGTCGAATTTTGAGGGATGAATAGTCCCGGATCAAAATCTTTTTGGAAAACCAAATATAGATATTGATCATCTAAATCGATTGCGGAAAAAATAGCTTCGGTAGCTGCTGTGTCCTCTTCAAATCCCGTTCCTTCGTAAAAGGCCTTGTTGATGACATCGACCGGATCATCCCAAGTGGTACCTCCGTCTGTCGATTTGGACAGATACAAATGGCGATAGTATTCCGAATCTTCGTTTTCAAAAAAGCGCTCGTCTGTCGCCGAATAGGAAAGGAATAGCGTCCCCTCATCATCAGATGCGATGTAAGGGAAGGAGGCCAAGGATCTAAAATACGGGGCGATAACTGCACCGTCCTGCGAACCGGATAGAATGCTTCCGTCACCGTCTAAATCCAATGGTGCCATAATGCGTACGGGGCGTTGTCCCGCCATGTCCTCATTCCAATAGTCCAAGTAGGGCCACCCGGGGTAAAAACTCCATCCTTGGTCGGTAAAATCCGTATCGGTCAGGTACATCTCACCGAAGACTACATGACATTTGCCATCCGGATCAATCGTGATATATCCACTGTTGTCAGACGTGAAGATGGCCATTTGCTGGGCTTCATCCGGCATGTCCACTCCTCCGGGTCCCAATGTGTCGATTCCTCCTATATCATCTACCGTGTATGGAGTGCCAATGGCATATTTGTCCAGTGGGAAGTCATTGACGAGGATGCGCTCCCATGTCTCACCATTGTCTGTGGACTTCCAGATTGCGATGTCATTCCATCCTCCAAATAGTGCAATAGCTACAGTGTTGCCTCTCGCAGCCATAGCATACGAATCATTGTCAAAGCGGGCATAGTTGGAGCTGTCCATCCCGGGGAGGATGACATCCTGCTTGTCCCAAGTTTTGCCTCCATCCGTAGATCGGTGATACACCGGCTGACCTTCGACTCCGTTGTATGGTCCGCCACCTAAAGCGGTTGGAGTGGTAGAGGTGAATACATGGATGGTCATGCCGTCTTCTCCACCTACGGCCATTCTTGACCAGACCTGTCCGACACCGGTTCCGTCTGCTAAGAGCTCGCCACTCCACTCGGTTGCCCCCGGGGCCAACTTGCTAAAATACAATCTGCCACTGGCGGTACTGTGGCTTACGATAACGACGGAGCCATCACTTAACATATCGATGTTGGGCCATCCACAGCGCTCACCTTCTACTCTTTCGATATCTGATGGATCAAAGGCCCATCCGTTGGCATCTAAACTGTTGTAGCCGGCTCCTCTGTCAGGGTAGCCGTTGCCACTGTCATCTTGGCTATGGGTCCATGTCGCTTTACATCCTCCCTTCCCGTCTGCCACGACGCGTTGCATCAGAGTGTTGTTGGTCTGGAGGTCGTAAAAAGTCGTCCCGATAATCGTGTCAGGATACCGCTGATCTACGTGTTTTTTGTTTTTCGCCTTACCGATTGATTCCGATCCGTCGTACATGGCTCTTTGAGCTGGAGCCGTTTGCAGCATGGCCTTGGTTAACTTCAGCCGGTTTACCTGGGCGTGAGAGGAGAGTGCTAACCCGCCACCCAAAGTAATGAATAATGTCAAAAGTAGGACTCTTTTCATAAATTTAATTTTTTGGTTGAATAATTTGAAAAGCGAATATACAGCGAAAAAATAAGTTCATCACTACTCTAACTGATATTTAACAATTATCAGTTGACACATGGTCTGTTATGCTTGAATTAGTTGAATGCACTGTAATATATTATTAAAATAAAACTAGTATTTTATATATTATGAAATATTGTAATAAGAATTCCTCTTCATTACACAAAGTTATAGAGTGAAAAAAACTTCCTCCACGGGTAATCGAAATCTCGGAGCATAGATGCCGCCTTCCGCGCGAACTCCGCAAGAAATAACCATATTGATGTAGGCCTCACGGGGAAGCCCGAGGATGTGTTTTATTCGCTTGCTGTCCATGCCCTCCATCGGACAGGAGTCAAAGCCTTCAGCCGATAGGGCCAGCATGAAGGTTTGGGCACTCAAGGCAACACTTTTATGACTCATCGTCCGCACTTCTGATGCGGTCAATTCCCGGAACATTGGGCGGCGAAGTCCGATGAAGAAGGCACCGATTTTTTTAAGCCATCCCAGGATACCCATGAAGTCCGTGTACAAAGCAGGAATTGTCTTCTTAAAATATGTTTCTGCTTTGATGGGTTTGTCGTCCGGCTCCTTTTGGTTTAGGTTTCTGATAAAATTCAGGTTGGCCTCACAACGCTGCCTCCACAGGTCATGTCTCGTAACGACTACAATAAGCGTAGGGGCATTAGCGGCAGCGGGTTGGCTCATACAGGCCTCCACCAAGGCTTTTTTTTTGTCCGGAGCCTGTACGTGATAATACTCCCACAGCTGTAGATTACTACTGCTTGGGGCGAGAATGGCCCTCTCAATACAGCGACGGATGATTTCTTGAGGGACGGGCTCGGGAAGATAATTGCGCATCGCTCTGCGGTGCTCTACGATGGATTTAAAGGCTTTGATGGTATCTTCTTGCTTCATTTATGCTATGGATAATTGCTTTCCGGTCCATTATTGGTCTTGGTCAAATATATTCGGTTTATCTTTTGTGTAATATGGGGAGTCCTCAAAGGTGCCTTCTTCGAAAAAAGGCTTCTTTTCTTCTTCAAGTGTTTCCCATTCGTAAGGCTGTTTGATTTCATCGGGCTCTTTGTCGTGCCGGTATAAGTAAGCGACGATCATGCCGGCTACCACCCCAAAAAGATGACTCTCCCACGATACCCCTTCCTCTATCGGAAATAATCCGATTAGCATACCGCTATACAGCATGATGACGATCAAAGCCAGCATGATAGCCTTGAGACTTCTTCGGAAAACTCCTGACCAAAAAATAAAGGAAATCAATCCGTAAACCACTCCGCTTGCTCCGATATGAAACACTTCCCGTGCAAATAACCATACCAACCCCCCGGTAATGAAATAGATGAGTAAAATACTTCGAATGGCCACCTTGCGGTAGAATAACAGGATGACCCCTAGACCAGCAAACAAAGGGAGAATATTGGAAAAGAGATGGCCATAACCACCATGAATAAAAGGAGAGGTGAGAATGCCGGGCAAAAAAGCTATCGATCTCGGTAATACGCTGAAAGGACGTGCAGGAATGAACAAGACCGTCCGGATGATGTGAAGGACAATGACGACTAAACAGGTTGCCAGCGGTAACAACAGTGCAGCTCGTAAATGTTTTTTATCGTATTGCGCCATATTTCAAATTTGAATGAACCTATAACATGCACAATAAGTAAATGGTTTAGAAGGGGGAGGAATGATGTTTTTTGAGTAAAGCCGTAATTCAGGATAGGATATCAATCATGTCCACCAATACCGGATTGACTTCGTTGTGGTGTTTGACGGCCTTCTCTAACGGCGTATAAATGATTTTATGACATATTTTGCCTACCATGACACCCCGTTTTCCCTTGAGTAACCCATGAACCGCCTCGAGACCCAAACGGGAGGCGAGTACCCGGTCCATACAAGTGGGACTTCCTCCTCTTTGGATGTGTCCCAGAATGGAAATTCGGATATCGTACTTGTCAAAGCGATTGCCGACTTGTTTGGCGATTTCAAAGGCGCCACCTGTGTCATCTCCTTCTGCTACTACCACGATGCAAGAGCGCTGCTTCACTTGGTAAAGGCGCTCCAACTTAGCAATGAGACGGTTGACATCGGTGCTGGTCTCCGGGATGAGGACGGCCTCCGCTCCGGTGGCAATCCCACTTCTCAACGCAATAAAACCCGCATCTCTTCCCATTACTTCTATGAAAAACAACCGGTCATGGGCATTGGCCGTGTCTTTGATTTTGTCTATGGCTTGCATGGCTGTATTGATCGCCGTGTCGTATCCGATGGTGAAGTCGGTCCCGTAAATGTCGTTGTCAATGGTCCCAGGACAACCGATGATTGGGACGTCAAACTCGGAGGAGAACTCGAGCGCCCCCTTAAACGTCCCATCTCCCCCAATAGCGACCAATGCATCAATTCCGTAATGCCCCAGTTGGCTGTATGCAATGGCCCTGCCTTCTTTGGTTCTGAATCGCTCACTTCTCGCGGTCTTGAGTATCGTCCCGCCTTGCTGGATGATACCACTGACAGACTTCCAGGTCATCTTGTGCATCTTGCCTTCTATCATGCCCTGATAACCGTGTTCGATACCATAGACTTCTATGTTCTCCTTGAGGGCACCCCGAACCACTGCACGTAAGCATGCGTTCATCCCGGGGGCATCGCCACCGGAGGTGAACACCCCAATCGTTTTGATCTTTGACATAATATTGGTTTTGACAGGTGAGAGATTACGAGAGATGCTTTCTTTGGACTAAGGATAAAAATTGTCGAAGTTTCTTAGCCTTAGCCGGATCATCCCACTCAAATGGCCCCATCACATGCTCCGCCAAATAACGCTTCGCGCCTTCAAAGCCGGGAGCATCGTTCAATTCCCGGATCGTCCTGTCAAAGGCCTCCTGATTACCTCCAAAAAGCTCGTTGACGGTAAAGATGCGTTCATTGATGCTCATGGCTTTATTTATGTCTTGAATCGGCTGCATACGCAACTTGTCCGATAGGTCCTTACCACTCTGCCCGGAGGTTATTATTTCTTCCAGGATTTGGATTCGCTCTTCAATTTCCTCTTGTGGATTGTCAATAGGAATGGTCGTAGTTTGAGGGACCGTGCTTCTTTCTTCTAATGGAGTGGTAGGAGGCGCAGTAGAGGCTTCCGGCGTGGGCTTTGGCTCCGCTGCAGCAATGGGGGGGGTGACTTCCGGAGGGAGCTGAACTTCTGACTTTGGGAGGCTGGGCTCCGCTTTTATCCCATTGGATGTTTGTCTCGTTGAGACGTCCCCGCTTTCTTCCTTAATAATGGCGTACATCTTCAGAAGGTAACTGGCAATCAAATCCCTTTCGATTGAATTCAATCCTTCTTCCGGGTCCAATGCTTCCAAAATCGCATGGACTTTCTTATTGAGTTTTTTTAGTTTTTTGATCTGCATGCCTAATTTGATTTTGCCCTGAATAATATTAATATTATAAATACTTTTATTGTATTACAAATATATTGCCAATATATTAGATATTATTTATTATTTTAATATTAATCTTCTTCTCTTTGATTTACCTCGAAGAACTTCCCGTATTTATCCGAATCTCCGTAATATTGCATCCTGTTGGACGCTTATGCCCAGCACGGTTACCCTTGGAAATAAAATGCATGAAGTTATGATACAACGAATACAAACCCTCTTATTATTGTTGGCTACCATAGCAGCCGGCCTTTTGCTTTGGGAACAATTGGCACTATGCAATATTGATGGAACGGTGCTGTCTGAAATTGGCCAAGATTCTCCATTGTCTGACGGTAAGTATGAGGCCTTTGATAGCCCGATATCCGCGGGTATTGTCGGTCTGATTATCGTACTGAATATCGTAGCCATTGCCTTGTTTAAGAATCGTCCGAGACAGATTCTCTTCTCCTGGATATCCCTGGTTTTAATGGTGATTTTCACCCTCTTCATGGGCATTTGGTTCTACATGAATTATACAACCTTGCCTCCCAACTGTGACGTGTCTCCCGCACCGGGGATCATATTGCCGGTACTGACGATCACATTCTTGTTTTTCGCTATTCGTCGAATTGCCGCTGATGAAAGATTAGTGCGTTCTATGGACCGATTGCGTTAGATGTCCACCCCAGATTATACCGGCTCGAATTTTAGTGGAAACGAGGCTGTTCGCCGGGCTTGGGAAGTCTTGTCTATGGTGCTGCTCACGGCAGGGGTGCTCTTGCTTGGGTTTTATTCGAGACAGGATGACTTTACGGTTATTTTTACGGGTTATGCCCTCTCTTTCGCCGGATATGCGTTGGCGCTGCACTTAAGTATTCTCCAACACTCCTGGAAGCATTATCTGCTGCTCGCTTTGGTGCTAAGAGGTGTGTTGATATTCTCATTTCCTACCTTGTCGGATGATGTTTTTCGATTTATCTGGGATGGTCGCCTGATTCACGAAGGCATTCACCCACTGCGTTACCTCCCCGATCAATTGGTGCAACACCCGCTGATGCATATCAGGCAAATGCAGGAGATATACGCCCATCTCAATTCCCCCCACTACTATACCGTTTATCCTCCGGTGGCCCAACTCGTTTTCTACTTGTCCACCTTCGACTTCCTTGCCAATACCCTGTGGATGACGATGGTCATGAAAATTTTTCTGTTTGTGGGCGAATTGATGACTGCCTATGGCCTGTATAGGGTGGCCAGAATGTTTCGACTCCCCGATTGGACGGTATTGCTCTACCTTCTCAACCCGTTGGCAATTGTAGAAGTGATGGGCAACTTGCATTTCGAAGGGTGGATGGTCGCCTTCTTGCTGTGGAGCGGTATTGCTATTGCTCAGAAGCGATTCGCATGGGCAGGCGTGCTTTTTGCTTGCTCTGTAGGGGTGAAGTTGTTGCCGTTGATGTTTTTGCCAGCCCTCTTTTTCTACTTTCGAAAGGGCCGGGACAGAGGTCGTTTTCTACTGGGATTTGCCATCTGTCTAACCCTGCTGTTCATCCCGTATATCGGGCTGCTGGGATGGGACCATTTCATACAAAGCCTCGGATTGTACTACCGTAAGTTTGAGTTTAATGCCGGCTTTTATTATGTACTTAGGGCGATTGGGTATGAAATGGTGGGCTATAATCTGATTAAATACATCGGACCGGCTATGGGGATTCTGGCGCTCTTACTGATATTAATAGTATCTTATCAAGTGAAACGAATAGATAGCTTACGCCGGCTACCCGCATATTTGCTGGTGATCTATTTGATTTTTGCCCTCTGTAGTTTGATACTCCACCCATGGTATCTGATACTTCCCCTATTTTTAACCGTGTTTGTCCCCAATAGCCTCGTGCCGGTATGGACTTTTCTTATTACTCTTACCTATATCAACTATAGTTTCTATCCATATCATGAAGCCATGTGGGTGGTGATTTTGGAGTATTTGGTTGTCGCCGCCCTCATCGCTTGGGAATGGAAGACGGCAAGATGGATAAAGAGAATCTGAACAAGGCCTGAGATTCTTTTTCCACATTTGTCGAATCACTCCTAAGGTCGTATTGCGATTTTTTATAATATGAAAAATTTATCTCTGTTTTGCCTGTTTGTTTTTTATGTGCTACATAATGCGCTGGGGCCTGTCAATCGGTTGAAAGGGAGTAGCAGGAGCGCTAATCCCTCTGTTACCCGGATATCTCAAATCCTGAAATAGTATCGCAGGTTTTAGAAAAAGTATATTTGATGGAATCTTTATATGATTAAGTTTGTTAATACATTGTATTGCCAAATGGTGTATAAATCGGATATAGTTAACATAGTTATGCACGGTTGATTACATGTTATTAACATGGGCAAAAGGGGGGGACATCCGGTAAATATGATTAAAATGGTACATTTGTCCCACCATTCAAACAATTTAAGATAAAAACACATATGGCGGATCAAAAATCAACACTTAGGACGATAGAAGGGGGGCGCCGCGGACTATCAGGGGATATGACCAATTTGATTTATGGAAGGGTGCAGCCACAGGCGATTGACCTTGAACAAGCCGTACTCGGCGGAATAATGCTCGAGAAGGATGCCTTGACCGTCGTGTTGGATATCTTACGGCCGGATAGCTTTTACAAGGAGCAGCATAAATTGATCTACAAAGCTTGTCT
>Ga0256832_1000677_pt1 | contig 22337 bp, 17 predicted proteins | sample 134614metaG_FD_190534 | JGI IMG/M metagenome (GOLD analysis project Ga0256832, IMG submission 190534) | Hydrothermal vent microbial communities from Lau Basin, Pacific Ocean - 134-614 | ecosystem: Environmental > Aquatic > Marine > Hydrothermal vents | place: Pacific Ocean: Lau Basin | collected... | reverse complement strand
GTAAATTTACCGACATTCGACTCAAGATTCCCTCGATTTATAAGGAGTATGAAATGGAATTGAGAAAGATGATTCAGAGGGATGCGATTAGAGGAAAGATAGACTTCACCATCGAGAGCCTGTCTGAGGTGGATACCCAGGATTTTGTCATCAATGAAAAGGTGTTGGACGCCTACATCCATCAATTGAAATCGTATGCGTCGGATCATGATTTGGATACTTCCAACCTATTGGCGACCCTCACCCAAATGCCCAATGTCATCGTCCCAAAGGTTGAAGCGGTTCCGGAAGATGAATGGAAACACATCCAACAGTTGACCTCCACTGCTTTAGAAAATCTAAGAAAGTTCCGCTTGGAGGAAGGAATGGCTACAGAGCAGGTGCTTCGGGCTTCCATCGCACGCATCAACCAAGCTGTCGAGGAGATTAAACCCTATGAAGAAGACCGGATTACAACGATAAAAAATCGCATTAACCAAAATTTGGCCGCCGATATTTCGCGGGAGAACATGGATGCCAATCGCTTTGAACAGGAGCTGATTTACTATCTTGAAAAACTCGATTTTTCGGAGGAGCAGGAACGCTTGTTGCAACATACGTCTTACTTTATGGAAACCCTGGAGGCAAATCAGCCCATCAAAGGAAAAAAACTCGCTTTTATAAGCCAGGAAATGGGAAGAGAAATCAACACCCTGGGTTCCAAGGCCCAACACTCAGATATCCAACGCATCGTAGTAGGGATGAAAGATGATCTCGAAAAAATCAAGGAACAACTCTTTAACATCATATAGGAAGCATGAAAAAATCAGCATCCACTCCCCGAGGCAAGCTCATCATATTTACAGCCCCCAGCGGAGCAGGCAAGACGACGATAGTGCGGCATTTGCTAAAGCGCTTTCCGGAGCAACTTGCCTTTTCGATTTCTGCCACCACTCGCGAAAAAAGACCTCACGAAGTAGATGGCAAGGATTATTACTTTATGGATAAAAAGACTTTTCAGGATAAAATCAAATCGGGCGATTTTGCAGAGTGGGAAGAGGTCTACCGGCAACAATGGTACGGCACACTCAATGCGGAGATAGAGCGGCTTTGGAGAGAGGGAAAGACCATTCTGTTTGATATCGATGTCAAGGGAGCGAGCCGGCTAAAGAACAAATACAAAGACCGGGCACTGGTGGTCTTTGTCGCTCCTCCTTCCATCGAAGAGTTGGAACGGCGCTTATCCCGGCGTAAAACCGAGACCCGTTCTTCTTTGCTCAAGCGAATTCAGAGAGCCATCCGTGAATTGGAGTACAGAGAAAAATTTGATAGAGTCCTCGTCAATGATGATTTGGATGTGGCATTTTCCGAGGCAGAGCAAATAGTCCGCCATTTCATACAAAACCAAAATAGTGAAGAGGAATAGAAGGTAGTAGGAATTCCTTGTCGTTGTCAATGCATGGCGTCGACCGGGGAAAATGACAGGAGGATTTATTGAGTGTCTGCCAGAAAACTATTTATCGTCATCCAGTTTCCACGTACCTTGTATCGCTTTGATGCGCCCCTTGGTAAAGTCCTGATTGGATTCAAATCCGTATCCTAATATCACTCGATCTCTCTTGGTGAGCCGGACAAATCTATTGGTGTAGATTTTATCCTTCTTCTCATCCCAGGTCAATTGGGAGGTGATGAGAGAATCCCCTTGTTGGTTGTAAAGGATGACATGATCTTCGACAATAATCTTGTTTTTTCTGGGAAATCTATAGGCTTGTCCCGCTTTCAATTGGCTGTTGGGTGTCCCGTCAATGCTGTAAAACGTCGCGTGAATTCCCTCCGGAAAGGTCTCCTTATTCTCTTTGCTGTATCTCAATAATTTTGGGCCGGTGATAATCGCTTTCAACTGAGCGGAGTCTGAATACCTGAGTCGGATATCCTCTATAACCTCAGCATTCAAGAGCTTTGAGTAGTCTTGATGTGCTTCTTCCCTGTTTTTTTGGCAGGAAAGTACTACATAGAAGATCAACAGGGCGAGGATCGCATATCTCATCATCTCAATACCGTTAAGGATCCCGCGTGTTGGACCACCACGCCATCGATATATCTCAAATCGGCCTTCCAAACAAACACCCCCGGATCGACCTTTTTGTTGTGAAGAGTAGCATCCCATCCTTGAGGCACATTGCCGGGTTCGAGGTCGGTCCCCACCCAAATCAACTCTCCCCATCGAGAGTATATCTCCAACCGCTCGATAAGTTCCAAAGCGGGGCCCCCAAAGATGGTAAAACGCTTATTTAACCCGAGACTTCCCTCCGCATCTATGATTACATTAGGAGCGTAGAAAGGTCGGTCAAGCCGTACAATAATGGTAATCGAATCAATACTCCGGCATCCGTTTTCGTCTTCGATTTCGACGGTGTAAGTCGTTGTTTTTTTGGGGCATAATTTTGTGGAGAGGCAATCGTCACAAGCGATATCCCCTTGTTCTCCCCCGTGCCAAGCAGGCACATTTGGGGGGACATCTACATTCTGAGTGGTGGCCTCCACCTCTGCACAGAGACCCAGTAAGATGGTTTGGTCCGGTCCGGCATCGATGATGACTTCGGGAGGCTGGTTAATGGTAATAGTCGTATCGTAGAGGCAGCCCTTGGCATCCTGTATGTAAACCCGGTAGGTGCCGGCTTCCAACCTCGAAAAAATCCCAAAAGGACGAAACTCCTGACCATCTATACTGTATTGGTAGGGCTCTATCCCCCTGCGGGCACCCAACCGGATGACACCTTCCGGAATACCGTAACAATGCAAGTCTTGGACGGCGGAAGTGTCGACTACGGGGCCGGGCAAATCTTCGCAGCAAGGTTCTACAAAAATTTCCACCACCTTGGTGATGACGCATCCCCGGTCAGACTCGACCGTCAATGACAAGTATTTCTTACCAAAAGTGTTGTAATTGACATCAAAGGGACCATTGCCTACGGCGGTGGGAGGGATGGCATCTTTACCAAAATTCCAAGTTTTTTTGACAATCGAGCCATTGGCAAACCGGGAGTGGTCGATGACCTTAAAGGTCTCTTCGCATTTCAATCCGGAAGGAGGGTCTACTTCGAAGTCCGCCTGCGGTCCCAAAAAGGTCGCGGTGCCTCCCCATTCAAGGATAAAACCCTGTCCGGTGGCACTAAAATTATCTATTCCAAGAACGTAACTTTTGCCCGCCTGTACATCGAGGTATTTGACGAAGTTATCCTGCCCCCTGCTGCATCCTGGTGGTTCTCCGGTGTCTTTAGCAGACAAACTGAGGCCGGTTGGACCATGGCAAGGGGAGGGGTACCGACTTGGACTTTCTCCGGCAAACTCACAACGAAGTGACTGTTTGTTGCGACAGTCATCGATGCCGCCGGGAAGTTCAAATACCGCAAAATCCAAATCATCGATTGGATTCAAGGGTGTCAATGTAAAGGTTAAGGTTCCGGACGTTTTAACTGTCCAGCGAAACCATGTGGATTGCTTTTCTAAGGCGCCTGGTTGTTCATTCAAGCAAGGTACTGATTGAAACTCCCCTCTATTCTTCCCTCCACCTGTCACCACGGGAACAGTTATTGTCGATTTATCACAAAGAACCACAGCGGTAGAGCAATCGGATTGAGGAAGCGGTGTGGGGTTGGTGTTGATGAGGCAAATTTGGAAGGTCCCTACGTTGTCATTGCGCCCCTTTACACGTATGAGGTAAGGTTCGCCAATGGTTAAACCGGCAGCGAAGAGCTCTACCGTATTGTTAGAAGCGGCATCCGAGACGCATTTAAGCAGATTAATCACTCCTCCACAGATACCCCGGTACAATGCTATCTCCGGTTGTCGGAGCGTTCCTCCCGAAGCTTTGCCTGAGGCACCGTTGACGGTGATGCGCACTTCGGCTGCTGTGGCAACAAACCAAAACCATACGTCCCGGCTATTGTCCGTCCAACAAGGAGGGGCATTATAACCCGAGCTTGTAGCGTCCTCAAGCGTATACTGGCCGGGAGCTGAACAGGTGTTTTTTGGCAGAGCATCAAGTTTTATAGCCTCCCAACAGTTGTCATTGATGGGTTGGGAAAACGCCAGTGTCGAAAAGAAAAACAATGCCAGTGTAAGGGTATTTTTCATTAGCATTTGAATTAAGCCATCCTATATACAATTTTAATAAAACAACAGATAAATTGAATAATCCATCATTTTAAAAAAACGAAAATTTTACGCATTTATTGAATCCTATGTACCTTTAATAGCTCGCTGCTACGCCATAAACTATTCAATTAAAGTCCAAAAGTAATCAGAATTAAGCGAATGATAGCCAATCTGAGCAAGCGGTGTGTATTGCAAAATGCACTATTGCTCTTTGTACGCCTTGGTGTCACTGGTTTGAAGGAGTAGAGCCCGTGCCGCTGTAGCGGTACAGGAAGAGAGTGTACTCCCTCTTAATACCGAATCCCGTCTAAACAACCTCATCCCCTAACCTACCGCTAAAGCGGCACAGGCTCTTCTCCTTTGAAATATATCTTGTAATGTAGTAAATACATAGCCAAAGGAGAATAGCTTGTGCCGCCGTGGCGGTAGGGATCCACTCTTTATCTATGTGAATACTACCTTTAGGAAATTCCTTACAGTTTGAGAAATATAAGCTCCCCCTCTCCTTCATCATAAATATTCATACGATGTACAGATTGAATAACGCCAAGGCATCACAGGTTATGAAGGAGTAGAGCCCGTGCCGCTGTAGCGGTAGGGATGGGGTGTGAGATTGTAAAATTGTGCACTTTGTAATATACGCGGACAAGCTATCAAGGGATAAAATTATTCCTATAAATCGGGGGGAGTTTGATAAGTTGTTGTTTGGTGTTCCAAGTATGCCTCCACTGTTGGCTCATTTGGTTACCGCAAATAAATGATATTGTGCAAAAAGCAACAATCGCATAGGAAACGTTGTTTTTGTATGCGTTGGGGCGATAGTGCAGTAAATGACAGAATCAATGGAAAGGTACAGATATATTATTGGGGTCATGATCTTGGGATTGTGGATGACTGGAAACATCACCGCACAAACAAATGATATACAGAGAGAATACCGCATCCATCCGGTTTTTACCAATGAGACACCGGATATAGATGGCCTGGCGGATGAATCTTTTTGGCAAAAAGTCGAAACCATTTCTGATTTTTATTTGCACGATCCGGTACTCCGTCCCCACGGTAGTCCAAAAACAGAGGTAAAGGTCGCCTACAATCGGGAAGGTCTTATCCTATGGGCCCGCAATTATCAAAAATCTGCCCCCATCATTCAGACCCTGAAGCGCGATAAAGAATATTGGGGGGGAGATGGTTTTACCTTGTTCTTGGACCCTACCAATGGCCGTCAGTATGGCTTTGTATTTGGGGTCAATCCCGAGGGGGTCGAAATGGAAGGCATTGTCTCGCAAAATTCGAGAGACCCTATCGATGTCAATTGGGACAATAAGTGGTACTCCGCTGTGCACTATACCCCTGAATACTGGGATGTCGAAATGCTCATCCCCTTCAAGACTTTGAGGTTTAACAAGGGAAATAAAATATGGGGCATCAACTTTATCCGCAGTGTTATGAATAAGAATGAATACCATACCTATACTCCCGTCCCGGAACAATTTTGGGGGATTGATTTCGGGTACACTGCGGCATTGGAATGGGATAATCCACCGACGAGTTCCGGGAGGAATATTGTAGTCATCCCTTATGCCTCGGGAGGGGTCGAGAAGGATGAAGACGGCGAGGTTAAACCGACCTTTCAAGTGGGCGGAGATGCAAAAGTAGCTGTAACCAAGGCGCTGAATTTGGATTTGACCATCAATCCGGACTTTTCTAATATCGAGGTGGACGAATTGGTCACCAATATATCGCGCTTTAGCATTTTTCTTCCGGAAAAAAGGACATTTTTCCTGGAGAACAGTGACCTGTTCTCGGGATTTGGCATTCCGCCCATCCGACCCTTCTTCTCGAGAAAAATTGGACTTAACGACGATGGAGAAGCGGTTCCGGTCATCTATGGAGCCCGCCTATCCGGCAATGTCATCCCCAGCTTGAGGATTGGCGCTATGAATGTGCACACCAAGGTCTCTTCGGGTCAATATCAGAACTATAGTGCCCTCACCTTTCAGCAGACGATAGGCAAGCGCTCCAACATCAGAGGGATGTTTCTCAACCGTCAGGGATTTGATGATTTGAAGTACAATTCGACGGATTACGGACGAAATGCAGGACTGGAGTTGGCGTACAAAAGTGATAACGGCAACCTCACCATCTGGGGAGGGGGGCATAAATCCTTCAAACCCGGCATCACCGGGAAGGACTGGTACACTAAAACGGGGGTCTTGTACAAATCAAAACATTGGAATCTGCTTCACAGTCTGTCCACAGTAGGGGAAAACTATTATGCAGACATGGGATTTATCTCCAGGATTGAGAATTATGATGCGGAGAGAGATACCATCATAAGACAGGGGTTTATTCAGACATTCAATTTTTTGCAGTACAAGCTCTATCCCTCCTCCGGGTGGGTCAACAGACATGAGTTTGAAATCCAATGGAGGGGCAACTGGAACCCGGAGCGGAAGTTTAATGAGTCTAATCTTTCCCTCAATTACATCACGATGTTCAATAACCGCTCTTCCAACGAGATTATTTTCAGATCGCAGTGGGTGGATTTGGAGTTTCCTTTTTCGTTTATCGGAGAGGAGCCTTTGCCAAGGGGTGTTTATGCTTTCAATTCTTTCACGGACGAATTTAGGACGGATCCCAGAAAAAGGCTCTCTTTGAAGGGAGAGGTTTCTGCAGGTCAGTTTTATAATGGTATGAAATATTCGATGGTTACGAAATTTAATTACCGCGTCCAACCGTGGGGGAATTTTGGTTTACAATACGAGTATCACGACCTGCGCTTCCCCGACCCCTATGGAAAGGAGAAGATAAATGCACTCAATACACGCATTGAAATCGGGTTTTCGAAGGCTTTATTGTGGACTACGCTCTTTCAGTATGTACAACAGCAAGAGTTTATGGGCATCAATAGCCGGATCCAATGGAGATTTGCTCCGATGTCTGATTTGTACATCGTATATATTGACCGGTATTTTGCCCCGGAGACTTCGCCCTACACCGTTGGATCCAATGAAGGTAGAGCACTTGTCCTGAAGGTCAATTATTGGTTGTCGATTTAGAGGGTTTATCTAAATTGAAAGAACCCCCGTTTTATTAACCGGTTTGAATACCCGTTCGAGGAAGTCAAAAACATCCGGTGTAACTTTTTGCATTTGCCGGGGAAAAATAAAATAGTGGTGCAGGGTCACTTGACGGAGGTCTTCGACCGGTAAGCCGAGCCAGGCTTCGATATGTTCTTTTCCGTAAGGAGCAATCTGTTCTAATTCCTCCCAATTCAACCATTTCATACCGCTAAATGTATCGTCATCAAAGGTGCGAATATAGATTGCACTCCATTCATGAAACGCCACATTGTAATACTTGTCCGGATGCAGGAAGGCATTGAATAATTGCTCGATTGAAAAGATAATCACTCCTTCTTCATGATTGGTTTCAGAGGCGTGCCATGCGTGAAATCTTGGGGAAGGAAAAGGGTGTTTGTATAGAATAACCCGCTCGTATTTTTCAAATAAAAAATCTTCCTTATTCATTGTCATCGCGATGGCCGGAACCATGGCAACGGCTTTAATATCTTCGGGAATACTCGACAATTTCATACCTGTCCAGTCCTTATGTCTTATGATCAACCAAAGCCGCTTGTCAAAAGATTCCCGTAGGGGTTCCGGTAGATTTTGGTAAAACAAAAAAGTGTCAGATAGCATCCTTCGAATCACCTTATCGACGCGTATCGGGTGAGATTTGGCGGCCAACCATTTAATCTGGGGCTCAAAGATTTGTACGATCACCAAAGCCATCACAATCGGTATCAGCAGATAGGAGTATGAGCGATGGCCGGCATAATAAACCCAATATCCTACCCCCAACAAAAGGATAATCAGAATGGTCGTCAAAAGGCGATGATATCTTATCATAGTAAGTATTTGAGCGATGGCCAATACGGCAATGGATACTGCTTGTTAGTTCACTTCCGGAGCTTTAAGTTAATCGAAAAACGAGTTTTATCTTTTGAATTAACGCAATCAAAACAAGCGTTGAAGTAAAGGGTTTTGTATATTTGCAAGGATTTTTTAATCCCATTGATAGGTCGAGGGATAAGAATAGTAGTGTTATATTACAAGAACCAGTATAACTTCCGATAAAAGACCACCTTTATATATTAATGTGGATTATAATCTGTAATAAGGGACTGAAGCAAACTACCATTAGATGGATAAAATGAAGCGAGTAATAGGGGTTTATGAAGGAGTGAAAAAAGGGCCTTTGTTGGTCTGTATTGGAGGGATTCATGGCAACGAGCCATCCGGCGTTCACGCCATTGAAGAAGTACTCAGGATGTTGGAGGTAGAGCCGTTTACTAATCCTTCATTTGAATTTAAAGGGCGATTTGTGGGATTAATTGGCAATTTGGCGGCATACAAGTCCGGGAAACGCTTCATATCCAAGGATCTCAACCGGCAACTCACGGTGGATCACGTCCGGGAATTGCGCAACAATGGAGCGGGAAAGTTGGATGTCGAAGATCGCGAGTTGCTCTTACTTCTCGAAGAGATCGATCATCAAATCACAACCTATCACCCTGAGAAAGTCGTCATCTTGGACTTGCATACCACCAGTGTAACCGGAGGGATATTTTCTATCGTCACCAATGATCCGGAGAGTATTCGTATCGGGAAGAGCCTGCATGCTCCGGTGGTCAAAGGAATGCTCAATGGAATTCACGGCACCACCATGCATTATTTTAACCAAAAGAATTATGGCTTGGATATTGTTACGGTGACATTTGAAGCCGGTCAACACGACGACCCCCTTTCCGTCAACCGGGCTATCTCCGGTGTAGTGAGCACGATGCGTGCCATCGGATGTGTGCGTTCGAAGGATGTAGAGACGTTTCACGACAACCTACTTAAGCATTATTCGAAAAATCTCCCGAAGGTAACAAAACTGGCTTATGTCCACAGGATAAAGCCGGAAGACCATTTCAAGATGTTCCCCAATTACCGCAATTTTCAATTCATCCGCAAGGGGGAAGTGGTCGCTATGGATATACAGGGGGCGGTAGTATCGCCCGTCTCCGGATACATGTTAATGCCATTGTATCAGCCACAAGGGGATGATGGCTTTTTTATAATTCAAGATGATGCGGTACCTTCTACCGAACAGACCAATAACTACTCCCATGAACCTCACTCCGCACTTGCTTGAATCCGCCTTACTCGAGGTAATAGACACTAAGAAGGCGACCGGCCAACGGTTTATAGAATACGCTTCCAAATACAACGGTCCGCTGACATTAGTATTTTCAGAAGATTTGGAGGTCCTTCCGGATGACGACAAGCAAGCCATGTTGTTTGTGGTCGACGTACTTCTTACAGCCAATGAAAAAACACCTGACGCCAAAGGGTTTGAAGATGCCGGCGAGATGGAAGACATCCTGGAAGAGGTTATAGAAAAATGGGAGATGTTGGAAGGGACTTTTGAAGAGAAAATGGAGTTGTTTTATGATGCATCTGAAGAGCAGGAAGCTATTGCTTTCGTGGAGGAAGTACTGGAAGAAGGGGACATCTCCAAAGAGGGCAAAGAGACCATTTACTTGACAGGTTACGCTATTATAGAGGCCTTATCCCGGGCGTGAGCCGGGATTTGTAGCAGGTGTCCTTAGCCGGTTGACCCATTGAATCAAGCTTTCTACCTGGACATCGGCATGAGGAGAGAATGAAGTAATGTTGGGTTGAATCTTGACCGTATACATCCCCAGCGCCTTTCCAAATTCCATATCCGAATCGCTATCTCCCACCATAACTGCCGACTCAAAGTCAATGGAAGGAAAGTCGGCTTTCGCTTGTTGGGCCATACCTGTGTTGGGTTTGCGGCAAGTGGGATTTTGGTGGGCAGGAAAAGGGCAAAAATAGATAGCATCTATGTTAACTCCTTCCTGTGATAGCTTTTTGCGCATTTGGTAATGCAGGAGATGCAAGGTATATGCATCCATTAGTCCCTTGCTGATACCTTGCTGATTGGTGACGATAACAATAGGAGAAAAGCGGTTTTGAAGGTACTGAAGCGCTTCCAAAGTGCCATCTATCCATTTGAATTGGTCCCACCGGGCCACATAATCTCCGGGGAGCTGTTGATTGATAACCCCATCCCGGTCTAAAAACAGTGCTCTTTTCTCATTCATCATTTTCAAATAATCGAAAGTTATACCGGTCCAAAAAAACGCGATTCTATCACTTCACAAAAGACATGCCCGAGTAATATATGACCTTCTTGTATGCGTGGGGTGTCATCACTGGGGACCGAAAGCCAATAGGTCACCTCTCTCTTCATTTCTCCTCCATCTATTCCCGTCATTCCAACGGTGACAAGTCCGAGTTCTTTTGATTTTCGAATGGCTTTTAAGATATTGGGAGAATTGCCAGAAGTAGAAAGTCCGATAACCATATCTTCGGGGCGTCCATGGGCTTCAATCTGGCGAGCAAAAATATACTCGTACCCATAATCATTGGCAATAGCGGTCAAAGCCGGGGTATTGGTATTCAAAGCAACGGCATCCAAAGCAGGGCGATCTTTGTAATAGCGCCCGGTCAATTCGGCAGCTATGTGTTGGGCATCTGAGGCGCTCCCGCCATTTCCGCAAAGCATTATTTTCCCACCATTGCGCAAAATGTCGACTGCTTTCTCCGCGACCTTGGCGAGCGTGTCGATCAACGCTGTATCCTCCAATAATTGTCGATGCAGATCACTGCTTTTGAGGAGGCTATTGGTAATGATATGTTTCATATTATCAACGAATATCGCTTCGTATTAATTCAAGTCCAAATCTATCGTATCCCGGACTTGATAGGTATGTTGACCGGCTGATTGACTAATCATCAACTCGCCCAAAAATCCGGTTAAAAACAGCTGCGCCCCGAGTAAAACCGTTATGATACCGAAGAAGAACAATGGGCGCGTGGCAATGCCTGTCTCATTCCACCAGATCTTGGACACACTGAGATAGACCAGGATAACAAACCCCAGAAAGAAGGAAAGCAACCCCAAAGAGCCAAACAAATGCATGGGCCGTTTGCCAAATTTACTTACAAAGGTAATGGATAGAAGGTCCAATAGTCCATAGACAAATCGCTCCAGGCCAAATTTGGTGGTACCATATTTGCGCGCCTGATGCCGGACCACCTTTTCTCCTATTTTAGAGAATCCCGCCGCTTTTGCAATAACGGGGATATATCGGTGCATTTCTCCATAGACGTTGATGTTCTTTACCACATCTTTGTTGTAGGCCTTAAGGCCACAGTTCATATCATGCAGGGATATCCCACTGAGAAAGCGCGTCGCCGCATTGTAAATCTTGGTAGGAATCGTTTTGGAGAGCGGATCATGACGAACTTTTTTCCAGCCGGATACGATATCGTATTCCTCCTCTTCTATCATGCGTACCAACTCGGGAATCTCATCGGGAGAATCTTGTAAGTCTGCATCCATGGTAATCACCACCTCTCCCGATGCGTGTCTAAATCCTGTATTTAGAGCGGAAGATTTGCCATAATTCTTTCTAAACCGTATGGCTTTTAAGAATGGATATTTTTCTTTCAATGACTGCAATACCTTCCAGGAGCCATCGCTGCTTCCATCATCGATTACTATCACTTCAAAATCAGACTCGTTGTACTCCTTCATTACGCGATCTATCCACGCCATCAAGTGGGGAAGGGATTCTTCCTCGTTGTAAGAAGGTACTAATATGCTAATCCTCATAGGCAGAAACACCAATTTTATAACGTCGATAAGTCATCCTCTTCCCCCTCTCCTCTACGCTCTACTGCTGAAGCGACAATCATCGATCCGATAAATCCCACAATTACTCCTAAAAAGATGAAGGAGAAGAACAGACTATACTTGAATATCATGCCGAAATTGTTCTCCATCATATCTTCCATCATTTCTATCGTTCCGTCAGGAAACTCCATATCCATAGATTCAAACTGAACCAACATCTGTTGCTTCATCGCGTCCAATAAGTCCGGACTAATGACAAAGTACATCAAATAGTTGAACAATAGCACCAATGCTGTGCCTACTATTACAACAAGCCAAGCAATCTTGGCTGCCTGCCAGAACCGGATCCTTCCCCCTTGTACTTCCCGTTGGTCCTTGGCGGCCATATACATACCAAACAAATAGGGGATAAAGGCCGTACAGGAGAGGAAATTGGAGTTCATGGTCGACTTAGAGGTCATAAACAAGAGCAGTTTAATCAATATCAGTGCTCCCCCAACGAGCAATCCCCAACGAAGTCCGTGTTTATTCATCTGTTTGCTTTTTATAGTCTTTTAATGGTCAGATGGAACCTTGGATGATTAAAACAATCATTCCGGTTTCATATATATACTTTGTTTTGTGCTAAATCGTTCATTCGTAAAATATGGTTATTGAAACGCTCTTTAAAGATATTGTCCAAGGAGTAGATCAATCCCACAGATTTTGTATGTGAATGCACATTTTTAAGGCACTAAGATAGGGTAAAATTACGGATGAAGCGCTTGTTCCTTCTTCAAGTGTGTATTATAATCCCTGCGGACAAACAATGGCTTCTACGTAACACTTACACAGAAGCCATTGTATATGCCGCATGTGGTTAATAGGCCTGCTCTTTCACAAATGGAGCACTATTTACTTGAGAAACTCGATGCTTCTTTGGACAAAATCGGTCATTCGTTCGCCTTTGAGCATATTTTGACTGAGCATCGCCAGGTCCACCAAATATTTAGCAAATCCTTCTTTCTTTTCCTCTTTACGCATTTTGAGAAGTTTCTCTGCAATGAGCGGATGATTGGTGTTGATGACGATGTTAAAAAAGTCCATACCGCCCATACTTCCCATGGGGTTGCCCTGAAGTTGTTGCATATCTTGCATACGTCTAAAAAACTCCGGTTTTATGATAGACACCGGAGGGGCATCGGGAGAGAGTGCTTTGAGTTCGATAACTCCGCTTTGGTCATTGATTTTTTCAAACAGTGTCTTGACTTTTTCCTGATCTTTTTCACTCAACACGGATTCTAAGGATTCGTCTTTGTCGATCAAATGCTCGACAGACTCGGAGTCCACCCGTACGAAGCGGACGTCTTCCAATTTTTGTTCGAGCATTTGGATAAAGTGCGGATCAATGACATCACTGAGCCATAAGACATCGTATCCTTTGTCCTTGGCCGCTTTTATCTGCAAGTTGTGATTTTCAGGATCATTGGTATAGATAAAAACGTATTTGCCGGCTTTGTCCTTTTGGTGATCCTTGATGTGGTCTTTGTATTCCTCTATGGTATAGAAGGTATTGTCTACATTTTTAAACAATACAAAGTCCAATGCTTTCTCGTAAAACTTGTCATCAGATAGCATACCATACTTAATGAAGATGCCGATTTCATCCCACTTGGATTCAAATTTTTCGCGCTCATTGGTGAAAATCTCCTTGAGTTTTTCTACTACTTTTCGTGTGATATAAGACGAAATCTTCCGGACATTGCTGTCGCTTTGCAAATAACTTCTCGACACATTCAACGGGATATCCGGCGAGTCGATAACACCATGCAATAATGTCAGGTACTCGGGGACGATTTGGCCAATCTCATCCGTTACAAACACTTGGTTGCTATAGAGGAAAATCTTGTTTTTGCGGTAATCCATAGAGTTACTCAACTTCGGAAAGTAAAGCACTCCGGTCAAATTAAAGGGATAATCTATGTTGAGGTGAATCCAAAAGAGGGGTTTCTCGGAAAAAGGATACAGGTCCTGATAGAATTGGATATAATCCTCATCGGTCAGGTCTTTGGGGTTGCGCTTCCAAAGGGGGTTGGTATCATTGATGATGTTGTCCACCTCTTTTGATACTGTCTCTGTTTTACCCTCTTTTTCGACCTCTTCGCTGATTGTCTTTTTGCCAAATCGAATAGGTATCGGCAGGAATCTACAGTACTTCTTCAGTAGGCCTTCGATGCGCCCTTCGTCCAAAAACTCGCTACTGTCCTCAGAAATATGTAATACCACTTCCGTGCCACGATCTTCCTTGTCAATGTATTCGAGCGTGTATTCCGGATTGCCGTCACAAGACCATTTAACCGCTTGGGCATCTTTTTGGTACGACTTGGTCTTCACCTCCACCTCATCCGACACCATAAATGCAGAGTAGAATCCGAGTCCGAAGTGACCGATAATATTGGCTTCATCCTTATACTTTTCGATAAAATCTTCGGCAGATGAGAACGCCACTTGATTGAGGTATTTGAGGACTTCCTCTTCCGTCATACCGATTCCTCTATCCTTTATGGTAAGGGTCTTTTCCTCCTTATTCAATATTACATCAATAGTCAAATCCCCCAATTCTTGATCAAAATCGCCTTTCATGGCATAGGTCTTGATTTTTGTGGTGGCATCTACCGCATTGGAGACCAGCTCCCTTAAGAATATCTCGTGTTCGGAATAAAGAAACTTCTTAATGATGGGAAATATGTTTTCCGCTTCAACGGCTATCTTCCCTTGTTTGGGTTTTGTCGCTTGCTTAGTCTTACTCATATGTTATAATTTTTTATGTTTTTAGTATGAAATGGTACCCACTCCTCCATCACAAACACTTATCAGGTATGAAATGGTACCCACTTGGTATTATCAAAACCCATTCCACCCCCCAAAATACTGCCAAAGTGGCAGACTAATAGCGAAACCGTAGCGATTTAGACTTCTATACCACAGGCTCCTTCTTGTCGAGATAGGGATTATCCCGGATGCGAATTGGGTTAAAAAGCGTTAAGAATTAATAAACTTCTGTTAAAGCATACCTTTGCATGTCACTTTGCCTTTATTTTGTCTTCTAAACAGAAACAACCACTCGGGATTAGACATTGAGTTGTAAAGGAAACTTTTGTCATCTTTCGATAAAGTGGTAGGAAGAAAGCTATTATCCACACAAAACGAAGAGTTATGAAACGGCTAACGATATCAAAATTGACGATGTTATTGTATTTAGTAAGTGGGCTACTACTGGTATTTTCTTGTACCTCTGCCAAAAAATTGGCTGAATCCGGCAAGTACGATGAAGCCATCGTGTATTTAGTCAAAAAGCTGCGAGGAAAGCGAAAGAAATCTCCCAAGAAGGTTCGTTTACTCGAGTATGCCTTTGCCAAGGCTCAAGCGAGGGATTTTAGGGAAATAAAGCGGCTGAAGGCCTCCAATCGGGAGGAAAATTGGACAGCGATATCCGACATTTATGAGGGCATCAAAAGAAGGCAGGATTTGATAGAGCCCCTCACCCCATTGACGGATAAAAACGGGTACACGGCTCATTTTGATTTTGTAGATGTAGTAGGCGCTGCAATTAAGGCCGACAATAAAGCGCGATCCTTTTTATATAAGGATGGTGTGCGCTTAATGGAGCGTTTTAAAAAGACCCATGATAAGTATTATGCGAGAGAGGCCTTTTATGCTTTGGAAGAGCTGCATGATAAGTATGGAGAATACGAAAACTCCCGGCTGTTGCAAGACAAGGCATACGAAGCCGGCATGGATCACTATTTCATACATATAAAAAACCGGAGTAGAACGATTCTTCCCGCTTCATTCGCCCGCACGCTATCAGAAGTACCGCGTAGGGATTTCGAAAAAAAATGGAAAGCCATCGACCCTGTGCGGGTAAAAAACAAGCATTACGATTACGCCATCGTATATGAGATTAATGAGGTGGAGATTAGTCCGGACTTGCAAAAAGAACGGGAGTTTGAAGAAACGAAGGTAATAGAAAAGACCTCATCCGGAACCAATGGATTGTCAACTCCTATCTTTTTGGATGACTCCAAGGAGAAAGATAAAACCTCTAAACCAAAAGAAGTCAAAATCAAAATCACGGTAAAAGCTCGTGTTTTGGAGGTGTTTCAACACAAATCTGCCTGGATTCGAGGAGTGGTAAGAGTGTACAGGGAAAAAGACCACGGTATCGTCTTTACGGAGCCTCTGGAGTCGGAGTATGTATTTGAGAATTACGCGTCAAAATTGCTTTCCGGAGACGAGCGAGCCCTATCGGACGAGACGAAGAGGAGATTGGGCAATCGTCCGGTTCCCTTTCCATCTGACGATGATTTTTTGTATGATGCGGCTAACTACATGAAGAGCAAATTCTTCGCGATTTTTCGCAAATTCACCCCCTCTACCCAAAATAACCGGTAATACCGTAGGGCCTTTGTATTATTCTTCATCCGGCATGTGATATTCCAATTGGATTGCCTACTTTTGTACCTCTCCTTTACGATAAGAATAGCACATGCCGGAGTTTTGCCATTTACATAATCACACTCAGTTTTCTCTTTTAGACGGAGCCTCAGATATCACTGCGCTCATGAAAAAGGCGGCAGCAGATGGCCAGAAGGGCGTCGCGATGACAGATCACGGCAACATGTTTGGTGCCTTCAAGTTTGCTGCCGAAGCGACAAAGCACCAACTCAAGCCCATATTGGGATGTGAGTTTTATCTGGTGGAAGACCGATTCAAACAGTCGTTTTCTCGTTCGAAGGGTGAATCAGATCGGCGATACCACCAATTGATGCTTGCCAAAAATGCCACAGGCTATAAAAACCTCATGAAGCTCACTTCGTTGGGGTATATTGATGGACTGTATGGGAAGTATCCTAGGATAGACAAAGAACTCATAGAGCAATACTCAGAAGGGGTCATTGCCACATCGTGCTGCCTAGGGGCAGAAATCCCGCAGGCCATTTTGCACGGGGATCTTGAGAAGGCCGAATCCTTGGTAAAATGGTGGAAAGATTTGTTGGGGGAGGATTTCTATATCGAGTTGCAAAGACACAGAGGTCTCGAAGACATCGATGGAACCGGCGTATCGCAGGAAGACATCAACCAAACGCTCATACAATTGGCAAAAAAGTATGACCTAAAAACGATCTCCACCAATGATGCTCACTATCTCAACGAAGAGGATTGGAAGCCACACGATATCTTGCTATGTGTCAACACGGCACAGCTCATTTCGGAAACCCAGCGCTTTAAATTTCCGAGTTCCGACTTTTTCTTCAAGACACAGGAAGAGATGAACACTCTTTTTGCAGATGTGCCGGAGTCGATAGATTACACCATGGAAATATTTGACAAGGTAGATCACTTAAACCTTGCCCGGGACATCATATTGCCCACTTTTCCCTTGCCGGAGGGTTTTGTCACACAGGCAGACTATCTTCGCCATCTTGTCGAAAAGGGGGCCAAATGGCGCTATCCGAACATGACAGACGAAATCCGACAGCGGTTGGAATACGAGCTGGATATCATCAGCAAGATGGGATTTGAAGGGTATTTTTTGATTGTCCAAGACTTTATCATTGCTGCCCGGGAACTCGGTGTAAGTGTGGGTCCGGGACGGGGTTCTGCCGCGGGTTCTGCCGTGGCATATTGTTTAACCATCACGGATGTTGACCCTATCAAATACAATCTGCTGTTTGAGCGATTCCTCAATCCAGAGCGACAGTCCATGCCGGATATAGATATTGATTTTGACGATGACGGACGGCAAAGTGTCATAGATTGGGTAGTAGATAAGTACGGCAAAAATCAAGTGGCGCAGATTATCACCTTTAACACCATGGCTGCCCGTTCGGCGATTAGGGACGTAGCGAGAGTATTGGATTTGCCCTTGCAAGAGGCGGACAAAATTGCCAAGTTAGTGCCCGCTAAGCCTGGGATATCACTCAAGAAAATATTGGATGAGGAAGTAGATCTGAAAAAGGAATTTAAGAGCGAGGAAGCAGAGACAATTGAAGTACTTCGCAATATTAAGAACACAGACACCCTGGCCGGAGAGACTCTAAAACTTGCGGAAAAGTTGGAAGGTTCGGTGAGAAATTCAGGGGTCCATGCTGCAGGAGTCATTATCGCTCCGGAAGATATCACTAATTTTATTCCAGTCTTTACCAATAAGGATACCAACCTGCTCATTACGCAGTTTGATGGAAGTGTAGTGGAAAGTGCAGGAATGCTAAAAATGGACTTTCTGGGGCTAAAAACACTCTCAATAATCAAAGATGCTATTGAAAATATTGTCTTGAGATATGGAGAAGAAAAGCGGATCGACCCGAGAAATATCCCGTTGGATGACGAATTGACATTTGAGTTGTTTCAAAAAGGGGAGATGACAGGTATCTTCCAATTTGAATCGGAGGGAATGCGCAAGCACCTGAGAGACCTGAAGCCGACCAATATCGAAGATCTCATCGCCATGACGGCGCTTTATCGACCCGGGCCGATGGATTATATCCCACAATTCATCAATAGAAAACAGGGGCGAGAAGCGGTGGTTTACCCACATGAGTGGTTAGAGGAGCTATTGAAACCGACATATGGCATTATGGTGTACCAAGAGCAAATCATGCAAACCGCTCAGATAATGGCCGGATATTCCCTTGGTAAAGCGGATATGCTCCGCCGAGCGATGGGTAAGAAGAAGCACGAGGTGATGAAGGAACACCGCAAGATTTTTATCGATGGCGCAAAAGAGAAGGGAATCGATGAAAAAAAGGCAAATGATATTTTTGATATCATGGCCAAATTTGCCTCCTACGGATTTAACCGCTCGCATGCTGCTGCATATTCTGTGGTCTCCTTTCAAACAGCCTACCTGAAGGCGCACTATCCTGCGGAGTTTATGGCCTCTGTCTTGACTCATAATAAGAATGACATAACCAAACTCAACTTCTTCCTCCGGGAGTGTAAACGGATGAATATAGAGGTACTGCCTCCGGATGTGAATGAGAGCAGCATCTTTTTTAGTGTCAACCAGAAAGGTCAAATCCGGTTTGGATTGTCTGCATTGAAAGGGGTAGGAGAGGGACCGGTGGAAGCTATCATCTCCGAGCGAAAATCCGGAGGACCGTTTACTTCCATCTTTAACATGACGCAACGGCTGGATTCCAGAGCAGTCAATAAAAAGTGTTACGAATCCCTAATATTCGGGGGTGCCATGGATGCTTTTGGAGCTAAGCGCGCTCAATATTTTGCTCCTTCCGGTAAATTTGCCACCGCATTGGAGCACGCCATCAAATTTGGTAGCCAGGTACAGCGCTTAAAAGAAGAAAGTGTCAACACGCTATTCGGGATGTCAGAAGTGGCACAAATCCAAGAGCCGGCACTACCGGAGGCGGAAGAGTGGCCCTTGATTCACAGATTGGAAAAAGAGAAAAGTGTTGCCGGTATCTATTTGAGTGGACACCCATTGGATACTTTCCGGTTGGAGATGGATCATTTTATCAATACCCGGTTAAATCAATTAGACAAACGCCCTGACCAGTTAGTCACCATTGCTGGTATCGTGGTCAAAGCAAATCACCGCATCTCTAAGAAAGGGACCGCATATGGCCAATTTAAAATAGAAGACTATTACGGAGGATTGGAGTTGAGTTTGTTTTCCAATGATTATCTACAGTTTAAAAACTTTTTCAATGAAGGAGAAATTATCTATTTGGAGGGGAGATATGTCAAGGGATGGAAGAACGAGGAGGAGCGGATATTTAAAGTAAGCAAAGCGGGAACACTCGAATCCCTCAATGAACGAATTACCGAGATTACGTTACTACTTCCATTAGAAAACATAAATAACAGGTTGATCGAAGATATTGCAGCTGCGTGTGAACAGCATAAGGGGCAACATCGCTTGAAATGCATGGTGGTCGACCGGAAGAACAAGCTAAAGCTGACCTTCGCTTCTGAAAACACCAAGGTAGCTGTCGACCAAGACTTGGTCGATGTCTTTCACAATATGGGCATTTCTTCCAGGATTGCTTCGAGCAAGTCTTAATTTCTACATCAAATTGGATGTGTGGACAACAATCCCAAGGCAGTATTAACGTTGTAGGAGTGTAATGTTGCTAAGTTACCTTAAGATGTATAATTATTTATCGCCCATTTTGTTTGGTATCTTTCTCCTTGTAAATATTGGAGAGATGTATGTTTTTGGTCAGTCTTCCATTTTTCCCAAGTCAAAAGTGGACACGCATCAACTACAGCAATTGGCCATCGATGCGCTTCATGATGTTTATCTCCTTAAGAACAACGGGCAATTAATAAAATACAGTTCAGATACCACCGTAACCTTCTACCATAATATGGGTAGTGCTACGTCTTTAGATGTTCCGAATCCTTTTAAACCGTTTTTGTTTTATAAAGACTACCAAAGGGTGGTTGAATTGGACAAATACTTGGGGGAACAAGGTATCTTGGATCTCAAAACCTTGGGAATAGGGTTTATTGGTTGTATAGCAAAAGCTAAAGACGATGGTTATTGGGCGTACGATAGTGACAATAGCGTCCTCCTGCATTTTAATTCATCCCGGAGTATTGACTACCGATCGGAGCCCTCCTATAAGTTTATAAAAAATATTCATCCAGACCAAATCATCGTCCAACACGAGTATATCTATCTCATAGATCGGCAGAAGGGCTGTTTGGTATATGATCCATTTGCACAATTTCAGCATTTTTTACCCTTTGACCGAGCTTTGCAAAATGTCCTACTGTCAAATGGAAAAATGTATGGTGTCCTCAACGGGAATCTTGTAAAAATATCGTTCCACCATTTCATACCAAGCCTAAAAATAGTTCAAACCCATGTCGCATTTGCAGTGAAGATGGAGGGGACAATCGCAGTATTGCTAAAGGACGGTACTTTGGAAGTTATAGGGGGCAATTAGTGCCTCGGAAACAAAATATCTACAATATTGAGGACGGCCAATTCAATAATTGTTGTAACTTTATTTTTATTAATCAAGCTTTTTTGCGTTATGAAAAATTTCTTGTTTTTTTTGTTTTTTACGGTAACCCTCCCAATAATTATGCCTGCGCAAGAGCATCCGGTTCGAATACAGAGAAAAACAGCAATTACATTCGAAGGTGGATGGAACAGCCTGGCCGGCGTAGGTATTAATGTGTCCTATGCTCCTGTTTCAAAGTTTGCCATTGATCTTGGGTCAGGTCTTGGACTTCAGGGTTTCAAGGGAGGAATAAGAGGTCGGTATTTCTTTTTAGATAGCAATCTATCACCTTATTTTGGGATGGGTTATATGATAGCTCCAAATCAACTCGATGGGTATCCTGTAAGAGATGAAAATGGCGATCTATTTATGGTCAATCTTTTACCTTCGCATTATGGTCAATTTGTACTAGGAATAGAGTATATGAGCCAAGGAGGATTTGTCATTGGTGCTAATATCGGGTATGCTCTTCTGATAAAGGGGGGAATAGAAGCAGCTCGAAATAACGTATCCATTGAGCCTGTCGAACAGATTTTAGATCTACTGCTTGGCAGCGGGATTGCATTTGGAGTTAATCTTGGCTATTCTTTTTAATCAGTCCCTACAAAAGAGATGCGTTTTTTTATAATTTTATAGGTGAGGGCTAGTGGTCTTAGGGCTAAGAATGAATAAATTCGGCCTAGATAGAATTCTTAAATGAACTTGTAGCTATCCTTAGCAGAAAACAACCTATTTTGGCGCTCCCATCACCTGCGGGACGCGCTTTCCGGAATGTGCAATACAACTAATAATAGAGGTATTACCCACTTATCTATCGTCTTAATTTCTTTCTGCAAGTCCTTGTATGTAGCGTTTCGCCCCACGCTTTTTTATCCGCCTCTCTAATTTTAGTCCCTCTTGTACACTTTCATTCTGATGATGAAATACCACCTCCCAATCATTTGCTTGCCCGGTGAAACCTTTGTGGTTGGTATTGTGCCTTCTAATGCGCTCTGAAAGGACATCTTTTGTGTGACCAACGTAGAATTTATCGATGGTAACCGAATATAGGATATAGGTGGTGCTCGTTTCCATTTCTACTTATTCCTCTTTTCCTCTATATAAAAAAAGAGAAGCAAGCTGCTCACTCCTCCTCTCTTGGTCGGGGTAGCAGGATTCGAACCTGCGACCCTCCCGCCAACGGCGGGATGCGCTTTCCGGAATGTGCTATACAGCCAATAATAGAGGAATTACCCGTTTATCTATCGTCTTTATTCCTTTCTGCAAGTCCTTGTATATAGCGTTTCGCCCCACGCTTTTTTATCCGCCTCTCTAATTTTAGTCCCTCTTGTACACTTTCATTCTGATGATGAAATACCACCTCCCAATCATTTGCTTGCCCGGTGAAACCTTTGTGGTTGGTAT
>Ga0256832_1000676_pt1 | contig 22342 bp, 21 predicted proteins | sample 134614metaG_FD_190534 | JGI IMG/M metagenome (GOLD analysis project Ga0256832, IMG submission 190534) | Hydrothermal vent microbial communities from Lau Basin, Pacific Ocean - 134-614 | ecosystem: Environmental > Aquatic > Marine > Hydrothermal vents | place: Pacific Ocean: Lau Basin | collected... | reverse complement strand
AACCCATAGGCATGGTGGCAAAGCGGCCCCTGGGGATTGGCACTCTGCTTACCCCGCAACTGCTGGAGGCGCCACGGCTGGTACGGCGGGGAGAACAGGTCACCATCGTCGCGGAATCGGGTGGACTGGAGATCCGCGCTTCCGGTGAGGCCCTGGCGGATGGTGCTCGGGGTGACCTCGTCAGAATACGGAATACCACCTCCAGAAAGGTCATCGAGGCGGTCGTGGTCGAACCGGGAGTGGTGAAAGTGAGAACCGGATCACACTTCCCGTAATCTTGCGGGTATTCGCTAAAGCTCTGTTTCAGAAGGCCGATAAAGCCTGTGAAAGAGCAGGAGTCAGAAATCATGAATATAGATATCAAAAACTTGCCAACCTCCACCCTGAAAGTTCCGGAAGAGAACTCACAGGTCCGGGTTGGGCGGGGAGAGCCCAATCGCAACCAGGAGCAAACCGGTTCGTCCGCGGGCAGGGACACCATCAGCCTCACCGACACGGCCTCCCGCATGCGCAGCCTGGAAAATACCGTTGCCGCCATGCCGGTGGTCGACAGTCAACGAGTGGCGGAGATCAAACAGGCGATCCAGGAAGGCACCTACGAAATCAACCCGGAGCGTATTGCGGAGAAGATGCTCGACATGGAAAGGGCATGGAGCAGATAGCATGATCGACAACCGGCGGGAGAGGCGGGACTCGATGGCACTACCGGGTGACTGCCAGCGGGAGCTGGCCGACATCCTCTCCAGGGAAGAGCTCTGCCTCTCCCGGCTGCTGCAAAGCCTGGAACAGGAACGGACCGCTCTCGAAAAGCGCCAGCTCGGAGCACTGGAGGAGGCGGTGAAAGAGAAGGAGCTTGCCCTGGAAGAGGCCGCCGGACTACACCGACGGCGGGCGAATCTGCTCGAACAATGCGGATTCACCAACGACGAATCCGGCGTCGCCCGCTGTATCGAACAGTGCGCCCCCTCCCTCTCCCGCGAGCTGCGGCCGCTTTGGAGAAGACTCCACCACCTGATTCGGACATGCCACGATCAAAACCTGGTCAACGGACAAATCCTTGAACTGAGCCGGCAGAGCCTCCGACAGACCCTGGAGATCCTCACGCAAGGGGCGAGAGAGGTCGAACTGTATACCCCGCAAGGGGTTTCCACCCGCCAGCCCGGCTCCACGCCGCTGGCCAAGGCCTGATGGCCGTACCTCCCTGCCACGACGATTCGACCCTCACCCTTGATTGTGGACACCGTTCCCCACTAAAATTGCCTTCATTCATGGGGCCGTAGCTCAGCTGGGAGAGCGTCGCGTTCGCAATGCGAAGGTCGGGAGTTCGATCCTCCTCGGCTCCACCAATTTTCTCCCATACCCCTTTTTCCCCTTCCCCGTGGGCATCGGCGACGGGCCCGGTCGATGGTAAAAAGAGTGATAAATCCATATCCGGGGTGGCCAGCGACCTCATCCTCTCTGGTGTAATATCAGCCCGGCAACCAAATGTATCGGTCTCACCCGCCGGGCCGACAGTGACTCCGCTCAGAAGCAACATGCCCATCAACCATTGGCCGACCGCTGAACGCCCCAGAGAGAAACTCCTGCAAAAGGGCAGCGAGGCACTGTCCGACGCCGAGCTGTTGGCCATCCTGCTGCGCACGGGCGTCTCCGGACGCTCCGCGGTGGATCTGGCGCGAGAGATGCTGAATCACTTTGGCGGACTTCGCCCCCTGTTGGAGGCCGGCCCGGAGGCGTTCGGTGATATCAAGGGGGTGGGCACGGCCAAGTATGTCCAGCTCCAGGCGGTTCTGGAGATTGGGCGACGCTATCTGGAGGCCGGTCTGAGGCGTGGAGACCTGCTCAGCTCACCCCGGCAGACACGCCACTATCTCACTACCCGTCTGCGACACCATCCCCACGAGGTGTTCGCCGCCCTGTTCCTCGACAACCGCCACCGCATCATCACCTACGAAGAGCTGTTCCGGGGCACCATCGACGGAGCCTCGGTCCATCCCCGTGAGGTGGTCAAACGAGCACTTGCGCACAACGCGGCCGCCGTGATCTTTGCGCACAACCACCCTTCCGGCGTATCGGAACCGAGCGAAGCGGATCGCGCCATCACCCGCCGGCTGAAGGAGGCACTGGCGCTGGTGGAGATCCGGGTGCTGGACCACTTCATCATCGGTGACCGGGAGGCCTATTCTTTTGCCGAACAGGGGCTGATGTGAAAAAAAATCCAAAAACCTTTAGAATATAAAAAATTATATTATTACGTCCCACGTTCACCCATGTTGCAACTGACTCTGCCCCGTCCCGACGACTGGCATCTGCACCTGCGCGATGGCGCCACCATGGCCGCCGTACTGCCGCATACGGTGCAGCGCTTCGCCCGCGCCATCGTCATGCCCAACCTGAATCCGCCGATCACGACCACGGCGCAGGCACTGGCCTATCGGGAGCGGATAGTCGCGGCGATCCCCGATGGAGGACGATTCACCCCGTTGATGACTCTCTATCTCACCGAAAACACCCCGGCGGAAGAGATCGTCCGGGCCAGCGAAAGCGACCACATTCTGGGGGTGAAGCTATATCCTGCCGGAGCCACCACCCACTCCGACGCCGGCGTGCGGGAGCTGTCACGGGTCCTGCCGGTCCTGGAGAAGATGGCGGAGCTGGGCGTGCCGCTACTGGTCCACGGCGAGGTCACCGATCCCGGCGTGGACATCTTCGACCGGGAGCAACGCTTCATCGAGCAGGTACTCGCCCCGCTGCTCGAACGGCTACCGGAACTGAAGGTGGTCCTGGAACACATCACCACCCGGGAGGCGGTCGAGTTCGTCTCCACGGCGGGGGAAAATCTGGCGGCGACCATCACCGCCCACCACCTGCTTCTGAACCGCAACGCCCTGTTCACCGGCGGCATCCGGCCGCACCACTTCTGCCTGCCGGTGTTGAAGCGGGAGACCCACCGGCAAGCGCTGCTGGCTGCGGCCATCTCGGGCTCCCCCCGTTTTTTCCTGGGCACCGACAGTGCACCCCATCCGCGCCACACCAAGGAATCCAGTTGTGGTTGTGCGGGGATCTACACCGCTCACGCCGCTATCGAACTCTACGCCGAGGCGTTCGAACAGGCGGGAGCACTGGAACGTCTGGAGGGGTTTGCCTGCCATTTCGGTGCCGACTTCTATGGTCTTCCCCGTAACGAGGAAACCATCACCCTGGTCAAGGAACCCTGGACCGTTCCACAACACTATCCACTGGGCAGCGGAACGACCCTGGTTCCGTTGCGCGCCGGCGGGCGCATCGGCTGGAGAATCGCCAATGGGTGAAACCGGCGTGAAAAACGGCATCGCCAGTCGTTTCCGCGGCTTTCTGCCGGTGGTGGTGGATGTGGAAACGGCTGGATTCAATCCCAAGACCGATGCCCTGCTGGAGATCGCCGCGGTCATCATCCGCATGGATGAAAAAGGCAGGCTGCACCCCGACACGACCCATGCGAGTCACGTGCAACCCTTCCCCGGTGCCAACCTGGAACAGAGCGCGCTGGATTTCATCGGCATCGATCCCTACCATCCGCTGCGCGCCGCCCGCCTAGAGCGGGACGCCCTGGGGCACGTGTTCAAACCCATCCGCAATGCGGTCAAGGAGGCGGGTTGCAGCCGCGCCATTCTGGTGGGACACAACGCCTTTTTCGATCTCGGCTTCCTCAACGCGGCCGTGGAGCGCACCGGCATCAAGCGGAACCCGTTCCACTCGTTCAGCAGCTTCGATACCGCCACACTGGCGGGACTTGCCTACGGCCAGACGGTACTTGCTCGCGCCATGCAGGCCGCCAACATCCAGTGGGACGAAAGCCGCGCCCACTCCGCCGTCTATGACGCCGAACGAACCGCCGAGCTGTTCTGCACCATCATCAATACATGGGACGAGAAATGCGGCAGGCCAGGGGAGCCGCCTTTCTCCTCCTCCGGGCCGCGGGAAAACCCGCAAGACGAATATTAGAAAAAAGCCCCTCCGAAGCCGGAGGGGCAAAACCTGGTGAACCAGGGTGCTACCTACTCCATTTTCACCCGGATCCTTCCCGTGGTGAGCATGGCCTGTCCGTCGTCATAGCTTCCGATTACGGTGAGCGCCGCCACCGCTCCGTCCTCCTCCAGACGCCTCTGGAGGTCGCTGCTGAACTCTGCGAAGGAGCTGTGGAGCACCAGCACGCCATCCCCCACCACGAGATAACGGCCACGGCCGTCGTCCCCGGGCTGCAGTGCGGGCGACACACCCGTTCCCTGCAGATCCACCGGCACTCCCGCCCGGATCAGGTGGTGAAGATCACCCGTACCCGTCAGGTTGAGCGTCATCTGCCGGTCGGAGATGGTATCGAACGGGATCTGCGAGGCTGGCCGCCAATCGACCAGCATCCTCGCCTTCGCCGCGGAGACATCGATCAAGGTGCGGGCATTGAAGTCGGCCGGCGCCATACCAAAGGCCTGCACGAAGCCGCGCACCTTCACCGGCTCGCCCGGCGCAAAGGGGTCGAGATCCAGTGCCGCGGTAGCCACCTGATAGTTGTCCGGATCGGCATCCTGGCTGCTGTCGCTGCCGGTGCCGCTGAAGTCGAACTGGTCGATACGGTGCCGGCCAATCGAGCTCAGATCCAGCACCAGCTCCTGCGCCGCTCCGTCGGCCTGTACCACCGTTCCCATCAGCGTGGTCAACACCATCCGCACCTGGCCCTCGGTGGCATCCAGTACGCGCCCTTCGCCGGCGTCGCCGTTCAGGGTGCCGAATACCGTGACCCGCTGGCCGACGGATATTTCAGCGATGTCGTGCTGCTCGCTGTCCATCTGCCGCGTTACCCTGGTCCCTTCACCCAGCAGAACGGTGATCTCGTCGTTGAACACCACGCTTCCGGTGCCACGAACCAGCATGCCCCCCTTGATGGTCAGGGTATCACCAGTCCGGCGGAGCACGTTGCCGGTGACCACATCCATCTCGCCCCCCTGGACGCTGGAGCCGGCATAGACCTCGCGGGCCTCGAAGCGGCGCGGGTTGAACTTCAGATCACCCAGCACCACGGTTGCGGTAAAGGCCGGCATCTCGTCGAGCCTGTTCAGCCCCGCGCGGCCCTCGTAGCCCTGGCCGTCGATCTCATAGACGGTGGCGTCGGTGGTGATGACCTCGAGGGTGCCGAAACGGCTGCGGGGTCCAGCCAGCGACTGCAGGAAGGGACGGACGATCACCTCGAAGCTCCCCTCTTCGGGATTCACCTCCTTCAGCGGCCCGCGCAGGCGGTGGATTTTCGGCGCCTCCGGATTGAGATCCGCCACCAGGAAGGGCTGCACGGTGACCACCGGTTGCGCCGGATCGCTCATGTCCACCCGGTTCGACGCCTCCAGATCGAAATCCAGCGTCAGATGGGCCGGCACGCCGGGGACGATGGTCAGCTGGTTGCGGCCTGTCAGCTTCACGGTCAGCTCCAGGGTCTCCACCGGATTGCCCTCCTCATCCAGGATCCGGCTCGCCGGTACGGCGTCTCCGTTGGCATCCTCCACCTGGATGTCGGCGTTGCCGTAATCCAGCGTCAGGGTCGCATGGGTATAGACACCGGAAGGGATGGTGGCAACGGTGAGGAACTCCGTCATTTCGGTATATTGGGCGAAATCCACCTCAGTCTGCAGCGGCAGGGTCTCCACCACCGTGCCGTCCCGCCTGGTCAGCGTCAGCGAGGTCACCCCCACCTCGTAGGAGACGAAATCACCCTCGGCATCGGTCAGACCAATGGTGATCTCGCCGCTGTCCGCCCCATTGCCGTCGCTGCTCCCGGCATTACAGCCACCCAGAAGCGACAGGAAAGCCGCCAGAGTGACAGTGAGCAACAGCGAGGAGAACCCTCGCCATGCCGATAGGATCGTTCTGCTTTTCATATCATCCACCTCATTCGTTGAAATTGTTCCAAAGCCCGGCGATGGCACATGAATCATGGCCACCTGTAGCTGATAACGCGGGTTGCCGGGTTTGGTTGACGAGAGAGAAGAGATTTATCTGAATCCGGTCGCCGGATTAATAAAGACGGGCGTGGGGAGGGATGCGTTCAGCGAAACCCGGCGATACTTCACACCTATCTGATACTCCGGAGATTTGGTTTGATTACCGCAACTTGCAGCAGGTTCTCAGCGAGCGGGCGGAATGTTCGCGCTGGTCAGCGCAGCGATGACGGCACAGCGTTCCCTGGCGGAAATGCTCTTCTTGCAGGCCTCGATCAAACGGGCAAGCTCACGCTCCATGGCGCGCAGGTCGTCGATGCGCTTCCGGATCCGCTCGCTCTTGCGCTCCGCGATGGCGCGCACCTCGTCGCACTCCATATCGCCGAGGGAGAACAGATCGCGGATCTCGGCGAGGCTGAAACCGAGCTCCTGAGCCCGTTTGATGAAACGGATGCGCTCCACCACGGCGCCCGGGTAGCGGCGGTGTCCAGAGGCCGGCTTCACTGGCTGGTCGATCAGTCCGATGCGCTGATAGTAACGCACCGTCTCCACATCGACTCCCGCTGCTTTGGCGACCCGGCCGATGGTCAACGGCGCCGCGGAGTAGGTTAGGAGTCACCCATTAGCCTGCCCCCGGTCAACAGCCAAGCGCTGGCCCCGCTGCAAAACAGCATCCTATCGATATCATCCACCGCCGTTACGCTTGTCGCATCCGTTAGGTTAGAAGTCTGGGTAGGAGTCTGGGTTAGGAGTCTGGCTTGGGTTAGGAGTCTGGCTTGCGTTATTGTATAAGCGCTTCGGCCATTCTATCATTTATCGGAAAAGCTGAATGTCAGATGCCAGGATCGGGCCGCGTTCTTGCGTATCTATCCACCAACACCTCGCACAAAACAAGGCGCCCCAGTAGAGCTACGTGACCCCGGCTCCAATCCGGACGTAATACCTTTGTGGCCGGGTTAATATCACCGCAAAACCATCTCCAACCATCAGCGCCTCCCCGGCAAACGCCGCTGCAGCTGTCTCATCCGCTCCCGCGGAGGCATCTTGCGCCAGCGTTCGCGAAGGGCTCGCTGCTTTTCCCTGGGCAGTTTCCGGAACCACTGGTAACGCTGGCGGAGCCGCTGCTGTTCGGCGGGTGGCAGCTTGCGGAATCTGTTGAAACGCTTGATTGCCATCTCCCGCTGCCTGGGGGAGAGCGACTGCCAGCGCTTGAAGCGCTTTTTCACCAACCGCCGTTCCCGGGGTGACAATTTGCTCCAGCGCTCGGCCCCCTGGCGCAGCCGCTGCTGCCGCCGGGGTGGAAGCTGGTCCCACTGTTGCCGGACGGGTTTCAGGATGCGCTGCTGCTCCGGGGTGAGCTGTTCCCAGGGTATGGCCTTCCCCTCGTCCGCAGCGGCCCACGCCGGGCCGGTGAGGATGGCAAGCAGCAGGATGAAAATCGATCGTCTATTCATCGTCTTCGCTCTCTGTTGAATCGGCTGGCCGGAGCAGGGAGTCCGACTCCAGCAGCTGTACCGTATCGACCTGCTCCCCCTCTTCGGTCTCCAGACCGGCCAGAAACTCGAGCAGATCCATGCTGGGCGCCTCTTCCGGCTCCGCGACGGCTCCGACGGAGATCAGGCCAAGCAGACAGAAGGCGCTAGCCCTGCTCTTCATGCTCCATCCAGATGTAGAAATCGAGCTGCTCATAGAACTCCGGATCCTCCGCGGCGGTCAGCAGATCAAGGTTCCCCAGCACGGAGACGTCCGCCAGCTCCGCGGGACGAGAGAGCCAGAACCAGCCGGCAACCGCCACTATGGCCAACGAGGTCAGCAGATATGCAGCGGGAACACGTGCACCGCCATTTCCTCCACCCAGCACCGCCGTACACCACCGCCGGAACCTGCCGGTGCCGATTGCCCGTGCGGACTCTCCCGCCAGGGCCCGGAGGCGGCGCTCCCGCAGCAGCCCAAGGGTGGCGGGATCGAGTTTGTCGCTGCTCTCATCCAGCGCCTTTCTGATCTGCGCCAACATCTCTTTCCGTTCGTCGCTCATGGCCAATGCTTCTCCAACAGTTCGCACACCCGGTGCACCGCGCGGGAGTAGTGGGTCTTCACGCTCCCCTCGGAGCAGCCCATGGCGCGCGCGGTATCCCTCACGCCCAACCCTTCCCACACCCGCAGCAGAAAGGCCTGCTGCTGGCGCAGCGGCAGCTCGCGCAACACTTCGTCCAGTCTGTCGATGGCCATCTGCTCTCCAGTCCGTTTCAACGGCTCCTCCGCCCCCGATCCGGAAAACCTGTCCATCGGATCACCCGCCTCCTCCACGCCACCCCCCGTGAAACGCTGCCAGACGCTCCGCACCCTGGTCCGCCGGTACCAGTCCCGGATACGGCTCTGCAGGATGTGCTGGAACAGCGGCCCCCACTCCTCCGCATTCCGGTCGGCGTAGCGTTGCGCCAGTTTGAACATGGCGTCCTGAACGATATCCAGCGCCTCCTCGCGGTTACCGGTGGCGATATATGCCATGCGGTAGGCGCGCCGCTCGACGGAGGCCAGGAATTCGTTCATCGTGTTGTGCAACCACCGGAAATCGTGCCGTTACTGCAATCTAACGAAACGGGAGCCATTCGGTTGACATGGATGAAGGATTATTCCACAAACGGAAAAAGGGCGTGCACTTTCATGCACGCCCTTTTCCGGAAAAAACCCTTCTGGCAAGGGATGATCAGAATACGTACTGGGTCTGTAAAAACAGATCATTCTGATCATCGCCGTCCTTGCCGTTCAGGTTCTTCCCCTGGCGGTAGGTAAACTGCACCTTGATGTCATGCTTGTGCAGGAACCAGTTGATACCCACCGAGTTGCGCGTCCAGGTTTTACTATATCCGTCGGCATCCATGGACTGGACGCCAGCCACCAGTTCCAGCCTGGAGGGAATCACCATGTAGCCGCCTTTCAGGGACATCTGGGTGATGCTGGTCTCGCCATCCTCGAAGATGCCCCCGCTGTAGGTTCCATCCACGGTACTTGCGTTGATCAGGTTGTACTGGGCGTCCGCGGAGAAACCGACGTTCCGGTAGGCGACACTGAGCTCGACTCCGTTGGCACTGTCCACATCCGCCTTGCCCGTTTGTGGTGACTGTATGTAACCGTTCTTGTCGTCATCGTTGCTCCAGGAGAAGGCGCCCAGGCCAATGGTCAGCTTCTGCTCTCTCTCGAAATCACCCTGTGAAAAGGGAAGATAGCCAAAGGGATGATAGTCGATACGACCACCGAACACCCAGCCTTCATTCCAGTCTTCTTCTGCATTGACCGGAGTATCGAAGTCCAGCTTTTTGTCCTCGGGGTCGATGTTCATACCACCCGCCGACAGGGTGTAGGTGATCTTCTTGTCGGCGGCATACCCGTCGAAACGGAGCCCCAACAGGTACTCGGCGACACCATAGTTGTGATCACCGACGAAGGTCCGCTCCACCAGTTGCTGCCTCTCCGAGGAGGTCAGGTTTTCCCGGGAAAACCCCATCTTAACATTGCCGAAGGTGAGCTTTCCTCCGGAAAACCCCTTATACTGCATATAAGCACTCTTGACCGCCAGTTCGTTGTCACCCTTCGCCTTGCCCATTTCCCACTGAATCTTTCCTTTCCAGTCCTTGTGCAGGCTTCCCTCTATGTAAGGCCGAAAACGGCGCAGGAAGATGCTGTCCTTGTCGTCACCGCCATCCGGAGATTCCAGGCGATACTGGACCTGAATCCTTCCTCCGAGCTTGACGTACCGCTCATCCTCCTCATAGGCCGTGACCCCTGCCGCATTCGCAAGCCCGAAACAGGCCATCGACATTCCGGCAACACCCGCTTTGACGGTTCGGTTCATCATTTTTCTGGACTCCTCGCTTCTGTTTTGAGACTGCCAAAAGAATAGCGGGTAATTATTACAGGAATATTACCCGGTGTGCACCTCGTCGCGGAAACAACGCCCCCTGCAAATGGGCGTGGCTGGAGAAGAGCACCCTCTGGCGCCCAGGACGGATACGCCATCAGCCTACCCTCCTTGCGGGGAACATGGCTCCACCCGACGCCTTCCCGCGAGACGGGCGCGGTTCAGGTTCGGCATCGACGGGATGCCCCTGGCGGAAACACCTCCTGGCCACCACCCCCATATTGTTCTTCGTGCCAACAGTCCGGTGGAGGTCGAGAAGGAAAAGGGATCCGCGGTTCGAAACACCGCAAAAAGCAGACGGACGGCATGGAGAGCCATGGGGAGTTCCTTTCGGACAAGGAACCGCCGGGCGCTTTTGCACAAAAACCGGCGGAAATGGTTCCCGCCGGTTTTTCCTTTCGGGCCGCTCGGACTGCCCAGCTCAGAACTTGACCTGACCCCACAACCAGGTCTTGGTCACATCATCCGCAGCGGGTGTGTCGTCCGTATAGTTGGCGTACTTCAGCCCCACCGAATATGGGCCGAACTTCTTCGCCGCCAGCAGGTTGAGCTCCTTGCCATAGTCGTCACCACCGTTGTCGGCAGTGTAGGTATGATAGACCGCCAGCAACTTGACACCCATCGGCTTGCCGCCGATGGAGAAGTAGCTGTCCACCAGACCATCTTTCGGCGTGGTCAGGAACTGGTCCGCCCAACCGTTGAAGGCGTGCTTGGTCGCCAGTATCGTCTGGAAACCGTACTGACCGTCGTTACTACCCAGAGTCTCCTGTCCAATCTTGGCGGTCACACCTCTGAACTTGCCACCGATCTCGAACTTGGTGTAGTTGGCATCCACTGTATCGGGGGCGTCGGCATAATCACTCTGCTGGGCGAACTCCAGGCCATAGAGGAGAGTGAAGTCGTCGTTCATGGCATATTTGCCATTGAAGCTCAGGCCCAAGGTCTGGCTATCGGCCGCACCACTGTCATGCAGCAGATCGAGCATATAAGCATAGCCAACGATCTTGCCGAGCGAAAAACCGTTGTAACTCACGTTTATCAAGTGAGATTGCGATGCAGGATCATCACCGGTGATGGTATAACCCCTGGTCACATAGCCATAAATCACCGTCGTATCCGGGATAGAATTATTGGCAATCACCAACGCATCATAGACCTGCTCGGTCTGGCGCCAGCCGACGTTGCCCACGAAACGGGCGTTGTCGAGGATGACCCGCTGGCGTCCCACCTTGACAACGGTATCGGGTATCCCGGAATAGCTCACCCACGCCTGATTGATCCTGCTGAGTTCTGGATCGGCCACTTTTGGATAGGTGGGTTTATTGCTCCCTTTCTCATCGGGAGAAGAATAATCATGATCACCGAAAGCAGAAGTATTCGTCATCTCCATGAAGGCCTTGAATCCTTCGTAATCCCCGGTTTGATAACCCAATCGGGTGCGTAGCGTCAGTGCGTTCGCATCGTCCGGCTTTGACTCTTGACTGACCGTCTCCGACCGCAATCGCATGTCCAGCGTTGCCTTGCCGCCGGTGAGCGCCCCGGTGAAATCGTGGCCCGTCTCGGCCTGTACTCCCGGAACCAGCAGAAAACCGGCGCTTGCCAGCGCGAAAATATGTGTCTTTTTGACCATTTCCATCACTCCTGAATTATCACTCCAATATCCAATCGACAACTGCAGGCCGCCGTTACATCAGCCATGGGTTCAGGATACATCAAATCAAAAAACCGGCCTTGATATGTGTCAATTATAGTACACACCCCTTCAGATCTGTTGCGCGTTTACAACAAAATCCGGGGTTTACTCCACCATCAGCCCCAGATGCCGCTCTTTCAGCACCTTGATACGGTCCCGCAGCTCCGCCGCCTGCTCGAACTCCAGGTTCTGCGCGTGCTGGAACATCTGCTTTTCGAGCTGTTTGATCTGCTTTTCCAACGCCTCGGCCGACAGGGCGGCGTACTCCGCGACCTCCTCGGCCACCTTGGCGTAAGCCCGGGGGGAACCGGACGTTCCGGGATACCCCCCCTCCATGATGTCATGTACCTTTTTATGGATCCCTTTTGGAGTGATACCGTGCTGCTCGTTGAAAGCCATCTGTTTGGCCCTGCGCCGCTCGGTTTCGTCGATGGCTCTGCGCATGGAGCCGGTGATGGTCTCCGCGTAGAGAATCGCCTTGCCACGGAGGTTGCGCGCGGCACGGCCGATGGTCTGGATGAGTGAGCGGTCCGAACGCAGGAAACCCTCCTTGTCCGCATCCAGAACAGCCACCAGGGAAACCTCGGGCATGTCCAGCCCCTCACGCAACAGATTGATTCCCACCAGGACGTCGAACTCCCCCAGCCGCAGGTCACGGATGATCTCGACCCGCTCCACGGTGTCGATGTCGGAGTGCATATAGCGTACCCGCACGCCATGTTCGGCCAGATAGTCGGTGAGGTCCTCTGCCATCCGCTTGGTGAGGGTGGTGACCAGCACCCGCTCCTCTCGTTCCACCCGCTGGTGGATCTCGGAGAGCAGGTCGTCCACCTGGGTGGTGGCCGGACGCACCTCGATCTCGGGATCCAGCAGTCCGGTGGGACGCACCACCTGTTCCACCACCTCTCCGGAGTGTTCCAACTCATACTCCCCCGGGGTGGCGGAGACGAAGATGGTCTGCGGCATCAGCCGCTCGAACTCCTCGAAACGCAACGGGCGATTGTCCAGTGCCGAGGGGAGACGGAAACCGTATTCCACCAGATTCTCCTTGCGGGACCGATCCCCCCGGTACATCCCGCCCACCTGCGGGATGGTGACGTGGGACTCATCGACGATCATCAAGGAATCCGGCGGCAGATATTCCATCAGTGTGGGCGGTGGCTCGCCGGGACGGCGGCCGGAGAGATAGCGCGAATAGTTCTCGATGCCGGAGCAGTATCCCAGCTCCAGCATCATCTCGATGTCGAAGCGGGTCCGCTGTTCCAGCCGCTGCGCCTCCACCAGCCGGTTTTGCGAACGAAGCTGTTCGAGGCGCTCCTTCAGCTCATCCTTGATCTGCTCGATGGCATCCAGAATGGTCTGCCGCGGCGTCACGTAATGGGTCTTGGGGTAGATGGTGATACGTGGCACCCGCCGCAGCACCTCACCGGTGAGCGGATCGAACCAGGAGAGGGATTCCACCTCGTCATCGAACAATTCGATACGCACCGCCTCCCGCTCCGATTCCGCGGGGAAGATATCGATCACCTCTCCCCGCACCCGATAGGTGGCACGACGCAGCTCCACGTCGTTGCGGGTGTACTGCAGCTCCGCCAGCCGGCGCAGGATCTGGCGCTGGTCCACCAGCTCCCCCCGCGACAGATGCAACATCATGCTCAGGTAGGACTGCGGATCCCCCAGACCGTAGATGGCCGACACCGTGGCCACGATGATGGTATCCCGGCGCTCCAGGATCGCCTTGGTGGCTGAGAGCCGCATCTGCTCGATGTGCTCGTTGATGGAGGCATCCTTCTCGATAAAGGTATCGGTGGCCGGCACATAGGCCTCGGGCTGGTAGTAATCATAATAAGAGACGAAATACTCCACCGCATTGTGCGGAAAGAAGGCCTTGAACTCCCCATAGAGCTGCGCCGCGAGGGTCTTGTTGTGTGCCAGAATGATGGTGGGACGCTGGACCTCCTGGATCACACTGGCGATGGTGAAGGTCTTGCCGCTGCCGGTCACTCCCAGCAGCGTCTGGCCGGCCAGACCGGCCTGCAGGTTGGTCACCAGCCGCCGGATCGCCTCCGGCTGATCACCGGCCGGCTCGAAAGGGGCTTGCAACTGGAAAGGTCGGGACATGGGGGGATTCTGCAGAAGGCTCTCTTCGAGTATATTACTTCAAGGTAGCAAACCAGGATTCAGCATCCCTGTGGTGTTGCGCTGTGGTGTTGATGGAATACATCCCTGGATTCCACCCCTTCGGGGGCGCTTCGCGCTCCCAATCCACTCCCGGTGGATTGGTGCTACTCTTGCAAAGGGCGACGGCCATTCGCTGCGAGGAGCGCCTTGCCCTGAACGCCGACAGGCCAACTGAATCCTGATTTACTACCTTGAAAGAGTAATATTACACCAATTCCATTATTGTTGAGCACCTGCGTCACTGGAGTCTCCGGCTTGGACATCAAACTCTCGAATCGCGTCGAAGCGATCAAACCCTCCGCCACCCTCGCCATAACCGCCCGCGCCAAGGCGCTGAAGGCGGCCGGCAAGGACATCATCGGCCTGGGTGCCGGTGAGCCCGATTTCGATACGCCGGACCACATCAAGCAGGCTGCGATTCAGGCGATTCGGGACGGCTTCACCAAATATACCGCAGTGGACGGAACCCCGGAGCTGAAACAGGCCGTCATCGACAAGTTCCGGCGCGACAACGGACTGGAATATACCCCCGATCAGATCCTGGTCTCCTGCGGCGGCAAACAGAGCTTCTACAACCTGGCACAGGCGCTGCTCAATCCCGGAGACGAGGTGATCATCCCCGCCCCCTACTGGGTCTCCTATCCCGACATGGTGTTGCTGGCCGGCGGCAAGCCGGTGATCGTGGAAGCGGGAATCGCGCAGGGATTCAAGATCTCGCCGGAACAGCTCGAGACGGCCATAACACCCCGCACCCGCCTGCTGGTGATCAACAGCCCTTCCAATCCCACTGGCGTCGCCTACAGCCGCGAAGAGCTGACGGCGCTGGGCGAGGTGTTGCTCCGCCATCCCGGGATTCTGATCGCCAGTGACGACATGTACGAGCACATCCGCTGGACCGGCGGTCCGTTCGTCAACATCGTCAACGCCTGCCCCGAACTCTATCCTCGTACCATCGTCCTCAATGGTGTCTCCAAAGCCTACTCCATGACCGGCTGGCGTATCGGCTATGCCGGGGGACCAACACCACTGATCGCGGCGATGAAGAAGATCCAGTCGCAAAGCACCTCCAATCCCACCTCCATCTCCCAGGTGGCCGCGCAGGCAGCCCTGGAGGGGGACCAGGGCTGTATCGAGCGGATGGTCGAGGCGTTCAAGGAGCGTCACGACTTCATCACCGATGCCCTGAACCGGATCGACGGTGTGCACTGCCTCCCTTCCCAAGGGGCCTTCTACGCCTTCCCCCGGATACAGGAGGCCATGCAGAGGCTCCCGAGGGTGGAAAACGATCTCCAGTTCACCGAATACCTGCTGGAAAAGGCGGGAGTGGCCGTCGTTCCCGGCTCCGCGTTCGGCGCACCCGGCTATGTTCGCCTCTCTTTCGCAACCGGCATGGAACAGCTGCAGCGTGCGATGGAGCGGCTGGAATCGGCGGTTCGGGGGTCCTGAGCGGGAGTTCGGGACGCTCGCGGGAAAGACACCCGCAGTTCCCTCCAAATATCCAATTAAACATTCACCACCCTTACGCCGATAGGTAACGAGAGAGCGCGGAGAGCGACGAAGCTGTTTCGTATCGTCCGGGTCACACAGATGTTTCGCGCCTCCTTTTCGCTCGAAACCGTTTCAGTCGCCAACAACCGCTTCGGTGGAGCCATGCAAATGAGCCGTAACCAACCGTTGCCAGACCGGCAGTCGGGCATCACCCTGATCGAGCTGATCGTCACCCTGGCGGTCTTCATCATCGTGGTGAGCGCCGCCGGCCCGGCAATCAGCAAGGTATTGCGCGACAATCGCCTGATTTCCCAGACGAACGGTCTGCTTGGGGATCTCAGCTTCGCCCGCAGCGAAGCCATCAAGAGGGGCACACGGGTCACCATCTGCCAGAGCGAGAACCTGACCTCTTGCAGCAATGACAAGGATGCCTGGCACAAGGGGTGGATCGTCATCGATGCCAACAACAACCTGCTTCGCGTGCACGATCCACTACGTGGAGGCACCGTCCTCACCTTCTCACGGGGCAGCCTCTCATACAAGGGTGACGGTACCTCCACCGGTCTGGCGACCGGCACATTCCGGATCTGCAGCGCCGCCGGGGGCAAGGGCCGCGCCCTGATAGTCGGTCCCACCGGCCGGGTACGCAAACAGAACATCGACTGCGGTTGACCCCTTCGAACCCAATCGTTTATCATACGCGCCCTGCCATTCCCCCGTAGCTCAGTTGGTAGAGCAACGGACTGTTAATCCGTCTGTCACTGGTTCGAGTCCAGTCGGGGGAGCCATACAAAAAAGGTTGTGCGATAATCGCACAACCTTTTTTTGTGCGCGTGAGGAGGGGCAATGAAAAGGCTGTCCATTGCGGAATTGATGGAGACCAGCGGGGTGGGGTTCGGGACCAGCGGGGCACGCGGTCTGGTGGAGCGGATGACCGATGAGGTCTGTTACAGCTACACGGTGGCGTTCCTGCAGTATCTGGAGCACTCCAGAGGGCTGGGCAACGATACCCCGGTGGCCATCGCCGGAGACCTGCGCCCCAGCACGGAGAGAATCCTGACCGCCTGCGCCGCCGCCATCCGGGACTGCGGCCACCCGCTCATCCACGCCGGTCGCATCGCCTCTCCGGCCATCGCCTTCCATGGGTTGACGAAGCGGATCCCCACGCTGATGGTCACCGGCAGCCATATCCCAGATGACCGTAACGGCATCAAATTCAACCATGCGGAGGGAGAGATCCTCAAGGCGGACGAAGCCGGGATCCGGGCGCAACGGATCGAGCTGCCGCCGGACCGGTTTACCCCGGAAGGATCCCTGCGCACGGCGGAGCCCCTTCCTCCCGCCCAAAACGAAGCCGAGGAGGCTTACATCCGGCGTTACCTGGAGTTCTTCCCGCCGGGCTGTCTGGCGGGACGACGCATCGGCCTCTACGAACACTCCAGTGTGATTCGGGACACCCTCTACCAAATCCTTTCAGGGCTGGGGGCCGAGGTGACGAGGCTGGGCAGGAGTGAGCGGTTCATCCCGGTCGATACCGAGGCGATCCGCCGGGAAGACACCGAACTGGCGCGCCAATGGGCCATGGAGCACGAATTCGACTGTATCGTCTCCGCGGACGGAGACGGGGATCGCCCTTTGATCAGCGATGAAAAGGGGGAGTGGTTGCGGGGCGACATCGCCGGCATCCTCTGCGCCCGCTACCTCCGCGCCCATACCGTGGTGACCCCGGTGAGCAGCAACAGCGCGGTGGAACGCAGCGGCTGGTTTTCCCGGGTGATCCGCACCCGCATCGGCTCGCCGTTCGTGATCGCCGCCATGGAGGAGGCCCTGGCAAACGGTGGCACCCCGGTGGTGGGCTATGAAGCCAACGGCGGTTTCCTGACCGGTTCCGACATCGAAAGGGAGGGGAGACGACTGAAGGCCCTGCCCACCCGGGACGCCACCCTCGTCATCCTGGCGATCCTGGAGGCGGCCCGGGAGAAGGACCGCACCATCAGCCGGCTGCTGACGGAGCTGCCACAGCGCTTTACCGCCAGCGACCGTATCAGGGAATTTCCCACCGAGCTGAGCCGCGCCAGACTGGCCTGGCTCCACCCCCGGGACGAGACGCTTGCCCGGGAGCGAATCCAGGCCACTTTCGGCCGCCATTTCGGGAAAGTGGCGACCATCGACGACACCGACGGTCTGCGTATTACCTTCGCCAACGGAGAGGTGGTTCACCTCCGCCCCTCCGGCAACGCGCCCGAGCTCCGCTGCTACAACGAGGCAGACTCGCGGGAGCGGGTGGAAACCATGCAGGAGATCTGTATGCAGATACTGGAGGGCTGGAAAGGCGGCTGAACCACCACTGCGTCAGCCCGCCACCGACACCGCCGGGACCTCGCAGCCCGCCACCGAACGCAGGTAGTCGCGGAAAGGTCCTCGCAGCTCGGGGTGGTCGAGGGCAAACTCCACCGTCGCCTGCAGATAGCCCAGTTTGCTGCCGCAATCGTAGCGCCGACCGGTAAAACGATAGGAGAGAACCTGTTCGTGGTTCAGCAGTTCGGCAATGGCGTCGGTGAGCTGTATCTCCCCGCCGGCTCCCTTCTCCACACGCTCGAGCAGCTCGAACAGGGCCGGTGAGAGGATATAGCGTCCCACCACTGCCAGATTCGAAGGCGCCTCGGAAGGACTCGGCTTCTCCACGATGGCATCCACCCGGGCGATGCGCTCGTCCACCACGGTGGTGGAGACGATACCGTACTTGTCCGACTCGGAGGGGGGAACCTCTTCGACTCCCAGGATGCTTCCCCCGTGATAGGAGAAGGCCTTGACCATCTCGCTGAGACAGCCCTCTCCCTCGCTCTTGATCAGGTCGTCCGCGAGGATGACGGCAAACGGCTCCTGACCCACCAGCGGCCTGGCACACAAAACGGCGTGCCCCAGACCCAACGCCTCCGGCTGGCGGACGTAGAGGCAGACCACCCCTTTGGGCACGATGTCCTGCACCGTCTTCAACAGCTCGTACTTGCCGTCCAGTTCGAGCTTCGACTCCAGCTCGTAGTTCTTGTCGAAATGATCCTCGATGGCGCGCTTGCTGCTGCTGGTGACGAAGATGAGCTCCTCGATCCCGGCTGCAACCGCCTCTTCCACCGCATACTGGATGAGCGGCTTGTCCACCACCGGCAGCATCTCCTTGGGATTCGCCTTGGTGGCGGGCAGAAAGCGGGTACCCAGACCTGCTACCGGGAATACGGCCTTCTTCACTTTTCTCATGGCTTTGATTACCTAAAGTAAGGAGGAAAGTTCCATCAAGCCGGCCACATGATGTGTGACCGGGTTAATTAGTTGTTTTAGCCGATGATAACGAACTCTCCGATCCGCTTTCAAGTACCGGAGGCCAACCGGTGCGCCCAGCGGGTGGTCTCCGGCAGGCGGTAGCGGGTGACGCAGGCCATCACATACTCGATGGCGGTGGCGAGGGCCACGCAATGACCGGGGGAGACATAGAGCGGCCTGACCCCTTTCCGACTGCGCAGTACGGCACCGATGATTTCACCCTTGTCCTCCAAGGGAACCCAGCTGCCCCGCTCGTCGGGCACCTCTTCATGGTGCCCGACGAGACGATTCTTCGCCACCCCGATGGAGGGGATACCGCTCAACACCCCGAGATGACAGGCGATGCCGAAACGGCGCGGATGGGCGATCCCCTGCCCATCGACGAGCAGCAGGTCCGGTGACTCCCGCAGTTGTCTCAGGGCCTCGAGCGCTGCGGGCGCCTCACGAAAGGAGAGCAGGCCGGGGACGTAGGGAAACCGGGTAGGCTGACGGACGATGGATTGATCCACCAGCTCCAGACCCGGAAACTCCAGAACCGCCACTGCGGCGCGGGTGACCGAGTCGCCCTGCTCGAATCCCACATCCACCCCTGCAACCCGTTTCACCTCATCGAAGCAGTCTTCAAGGCGAACCAGTTCACGCAACCGCTGCTGAATGGCAATCGCCTCTCTGGGGGAGACGTCCCAGCGGTGAATCTCTCCCTCCTTCACGACGACACCGCCGCCAGCCGTCGCTGCGCGATCTCACCCATGGTCAGGGACTCCATCCCATACTCCTCTTTGAGCAGGCGGTAGTGGGCGAGAACCTGCTGCAAGAATTCCAGGTTGGCTTCGACATCCGCCCCGAAGTTGTGAGGGTGCCACCAGAGGTGGTAGAGCAGGGCATTGCGCGCGGCATGACTCATCTCGTTTTTGATGCGCCGCAAGCGCAATGGCTCCAGCGGTGCGGCCACCCGGGAAACCGGCCGCAACAGACGACTCGCCGGGACATTGAACGGTACTTCCCTCCCCATCACTCCTGCATCATGGCCGTTGTGTCCCGACAGATTGAGGTAAACGTCGGCCAGGCGTGCCAGGCGTTTCGAGCGAGGTTCTCCATCGGTGGTGGACGCCTCGTACATCCAGCTCCGCTGATTCCCCCGATAGGCGATGATCCCGTGCTTCGCGCATATGGAGAGATACTCCTCGTTGAACTGGTTGCGGGGAAACACCAGACTGCGCAGCTCGATCCCCTGCCGGGCGGCAATATGCTGCGCCGCTCGAAGATCGGCGCTGAAGGCGGCGGCCGTCTGCCCTTCCTCCAGACAATAGTAGTGGGAGAAGGTATGGGTCGCCACCTCCTGCCCAGGGGTAACGGCGATCTGTTCTATGAGAGAGGGGGCGTAGTGAAGCGGATCCTCCTCCTCGCTGTTGCCGGTCCGCTCTATGTGGAGATAGGGGGAGAGATCTTCCTGCGTGTACTCGGGGAGGATGGTCGGCAGATTCTCCAGCAGTTCGTCCCGCCCGGAGAAAAACAGGAAGCCGACGGTCGCCCAGGTGGCATGAATACCATGTTCTGAAAACAATTTCAGCATCCCGGGGATGGCGTGCCGGACACCGAGCAGGTTCTCCCGGTACGTTTCCCGGGCAAAGCCCTCCAGATCCCCCCAGCGCAGCTCGAAATCCAGAGAGATGGTAAAGACGCCCGTTTCATCTTCAAACTTCACTACAGCACCTCGACAGATTCCACGTATCTGCATGACGCTCGCATCCTCGTAAAGGACACATATCGTTTACTCTCCGGGTATTGTTCTCCGGACAAAGGTTGGGGTATTTTAATAAGCCAAGCAAGCAAATCAGCTGGAGAGGGGGGAGCCGATCGAATGGCGTATGATGCTTCGAGCAAGCTTTGAGCGCCATTCTATCGTCGCCAGCCAAATATGCAATCGGAGCTCGCAAACCATGCTCACCCGCCGTTACGGGTGGGTATTCTGCTGGATTCCATCAATCAGCCCCGTTGGGCCCACGAAACCATTCGCTTGGTCAGCGCTTCACCGGCGGTCGAGATCGTCGCCATCTTCCTGGACGCATCGCTGCTGGACAGGGAGCCCGACGATCCTGAGGTAAAGGGCTGGAGCCACCTTTTCTATCGGGCCTTTTGCCGGTTCGACAAGAGCAAGTTCCTGGATGGCCCGGACATCCTGCAGCGTTACGACATCAGCGACCTGGTCCAGGAGTTCCCCTGGCATGAGATCCGGCTCGTTCACGACGGCGAGGACACCACCTTTTCCGCAGCGGACGCCACTCACATCCGAGAACAACAGCTGGATGTGCTCCTTTTCTCGGGTGAAAAAGGATACTGGGGCCCGATTCCCCGTCTCGCCCGCTACGGGCTTTGGGCCTTCCAGTTCGGTGATCACCGGCCCCCCGCCTTCTGGGAAGTGGTGGAAGGTATCCCGACCATCCCGTCTGGCCTCTACATCTGCGCCGACGAGGAAACGGAGGAGCGCCAGATCTACGGCTCGGTCGCGCCTGGAGACAACATATCACCGGCGGTGATCAGAAATCACATCTATCTGAAAACCGCCCGGTTTGCGGTCCGCAAGCTGGAGCAGCTACACCGCTTCGGCCCTCGGGCGCTGGAGCCGGAGCTGTGTCCCCGCCCGGATGCCGACGAATCACTCCCCTCTCCCAAGGGGGATGGAACACCAAACAACCTGCAGATGACATGGGCCTTTTCACGCCTCGTGGGTGGATTCTTGAAAGGTGTCTACAAGCGGAAGGTGGATATGGAGGCGCGTTGGGACATCGCGTTCCGTTTCGGGGGGGATCCCCTGGACATCAGCGGACTACAGGTCATATCCCCGCCCAAGGGAGGATTTTGGGCCGACCCGTTCCCCTGGCGGCATGAAGGCAGATACTATATCTTTTTCGAAGAACTGATGTTCTCGGACGAGAAAGGGATCCTGCGAGTAATGGAAGTGAAACGGGACGGGAGCGTGGGAGAGCCGGTCACCATTCTGGAGAAGGACTACCACCTCTCCTATCCGTTCCTGTTCGAATGGGAGGGAGAGCTCTACATGCTGCCGGAGACGATGCAAAACAACACCATCGAGCTCTACCGCTGCGTCTCCTTCCCCGACAAGTGGGAGCTGCACAAGGTGTTGATGGAGGGGGTCAAGGCGGTGGATGCCACCCTGTTGCAGCGTGATGGCCGCTGGTGGATGTTCGTCAGTCTGGCGGTGAACAACGGCGAGGCATGGGACGAGGTATCACTCTTCTTCGCCGACAGCCCGTTCGGGCCCTGGACCCCCCACCCATGCAGCCCTGTCCGCTCCGACGTACGCGCGGCCCGACCCGGCGGATGGCTGTTTGAACAGGACGGCCGGCTTCTGCGGCCGGCCCAGGACTGCTCCGTCTGCTACGGCTACGCACTCTCCATCAATGAGGTGACCCGTCTCGACACGGAGCACTATGAAGAGATGGAAGTGCAGCGAATTCTCCCCCGCCCCGAACTGGGCGAAATGGGGATCCACACCATCAATCGGGCGGGCGATCTCATCGTCTTCGATCGCTTCGCGGCCAGGACCAAAAGAGAGAAGCTGCCTTAGAGACCCCTTTCCCGGAGATGGCTCACCCGGCTACTGTATCATGCGGGGTCAGCGCGGGGGTCACCCATTAGCCTGCCCCCGGTCACCCATTAGCCTGCCCCCGGTCAACAGCCAAAACTCGACCCTGCTGTAAAACAGCATCCTATCGATATCATCCACCGCCGTTACGCCTGTCGCACCCGTTATGTCAT
>Ga0256832_1000675_pt1 | contig 22365 bp, 14 predicted proteins | sample 134614metaG_FD_190534 | JGI IMG/M metagenome (GOLD analysis project Ga0256832, IMG submission 190534) | Hydrothermal vent microbial communities from Lau Basin, Pacific Ocean - 134-614 | ecosystem: Environmental > Aquatic > Marine > Hydrothermal vents | place: Pacific Ocean: Lau Basin | collected... | reverse complement strand
AGGAGTTTCAAAGATAAACAGCATGTGTCCTGCAGGTATTACCACAACGGCAATTCCTGCCGATCCTGTTGTTATCGTAACAGAAAACGGTGCTTTCAACCCCAAGGGACTGAATATTGCTGAACATGCAGTTGGAATCGCTCATCTGGCTGAGCCCAAAACAAGGGAAATGCTATTGAAATATATCTATGACAGCAAAGCGTATTATAAACCCCAAATAGCTCTTAAAGATAGATCCCCAAAAGGATTTACCGCTTATGATGAGATATTTTAATCAATACGACAAAGGTAGGACTCTCAAGCGCGTAAGCGATCTTTGATTTTGTCACTATAGGTCATCGAGTGCCTCTGGCGGAGCCGAGGTGTATCGAGATGACCCTGCATTTCGCTATCGCTCGCAAATTCGTAGCCATTTCAAACGATACTGGTATAATAAAATCACGACTTTGCGAGCGCCAGCGTGGCAATCTCATCTCGCTTTGGGATAGCTTTTTAAAAATGACCTGCTCTTTTACACATAATCTTTTAAAAACAAAAAAGCCCGCTTTCATCAAGTGAAAGCAGGCTTTTTATGTGGTGCCCCCCGGAATTGAACCGGGGACACCAGGATTTTCAGTCCTGTGCTCTACCAACTGAGCTAGGGCACCATGCTAATCTTATTTGCATAAGATTTCTTTAGCGGCTGCAAAATTATATTCTTTTTTTCTATTATACAAATAAATCTTTAGTATTTTTGTTAATAATTAAAAAAACATTCATGAAAATCCATTCAATAGCTTTTTTAATCGCTGTTCCTTTTCTGGTTTTAGCCATTTATACAGGTTATTATGTGTTTTTTATGGATGATAGCGGAATGTTTCCGTATTTATTGACTTTTGTTATTATTATTACCATTATTTATGTTTTTTCTCCTCAGATCGACTTTGCCTGGTATAGTCAATATCCTCAGGAACTAAATGAAAAAGAAAGAACTTTTTTGACCGGAGTATCGAGTTATTATAATTCATTGGATACAGAACAAAAATCTAAATTCGAACAACGTGTTTATGTATTTTTAAGATCCAAAGAATTCAAATTTGTGCGTAAAGAGCAAAATGAATTGCCAGAAGATATGAAATTATCCATAGCTGTCAATGCCATTCAGGTGTCCTTTGGTCAGGAAAAATACCTTTATGATAAATTTGACCACTATTTTGTTTACGGTCATGCTTTCCCTACACCGGATAAACAATTTTTGCATTCAGTGGAAGTCAATTATGAGGATAAAATGGCTATTTTTAATATGGATGTTTTAATAAAAGGGCTAAATGTAAATAACCGGGTTTTCAATATCGGTATTTTTGCTTTTGTAAACATTTTTATATATCAACATCCTGAAAAGAATTACCCCAATATAGATGAAACCGGTTTTTGGCAAAAAATCGAAAATATACCGGAAATAAATAAAGACGCGATCATAAATGCTATCGGTTATGAACCGGAATCTTTGAATAGTGTTCTTTTTACAATATTTTTCATGTATCCCGAAGAATCCAAAAAGGAATTTCCGGATCTGTACAAGGATTTTCTAACTGTTTTTAATTTATAATATCATCAAAATGGGAGAAATACCGGCAATAAATGAAGTGAAGAAATTTAAAATACCCGATTATGATATATATTATCTCGACAATGGTATTCCGTGTTATATCCTGAAAATTGATGATCCTGATATTATAAAACTGGAAATTATTTACAATGCCGGCAGAATTTATGAAAAATATCGTGCAATAGCCAAATCAACTGCCAGTTTGTTGAAAGAAGGAACTTCAAATATGTCTTCTTCAAAAATTGCTGAAACAATAGATTATTATGGCGCTTCCATATCTACAGGAGCAAATATGGATACTTCTGTTATCCAGTTATATGCATTGGGAAAATATTTTGATAAATTAATTCCCGTTATACATGAAATAGTAACAGAAGCTGTTTTTCCTGAGGATGAAATAGAAAAATTCAAAAGAAGAAATATTGATAGTCTTAAAATAGAATTGTCTAAAAATGAAGTTCTGGCATATCGTCATTTTACTGAAAAAATATTCGGGAAAGAGCATCCTTATGGATACAATACCACTAAAGAAGACTATTTAAATATTTCACGGGAGAAACTTTTAGATCATTTTCATTCTTTTTTTATTCCTGATAATATGAAGATATTTATGACAGGTAAAATAGATAAAGAAAAACTTGATATACTAAATAAAACTTTTGGTTCAATTCCCGTTGACACTAATGATCATAAAAATAAAATTATTCCTGTTGCTAATTCTCAAACAGGCAAATTCAAATACGAAAACAAAAGAATTCATCAAACATCAATAAGGATCGGGAAAAGATTATTTAACAGAAACCACCCTGATTATCCCGGAATGTATTTTCTCAATACGATACTGGGAGGATATTTCGGTTCAAGATTAAGCGAAAATATCAGAGAGGATAAAGGCTATACTTATGGTATTTATTCTACAATAGATATGATGCTGAAAGACGGATATTTCATGATAAGTACGGATGTTGGAAATGAATATCTGGAAAATACACTCAAAGAAATATACAAGGAAATAGATCTTTTGCGTACAACTCCGGTTTCAGATGAAAAAATGCAATTGGTTAAAAATTATATCAAAGGAAATTTCCTGTCAATGGTAAACGGACCTTTACATTCAATAAATCTGATAAAAACCATTCAATTAAGCGGATTGAATAATAATTTTTTCACGGATTTTTTAAGGGAAATAGATAATATTGATACAAAACAAGTAATGAATTTTGCAAAAAAATATTTAGATCCTGATTCTTTTACCGAAGTTCTGGTCGGATATAATTTAATTGCCTGATTATGGAAAAATGGGAACTTGATTTTAATTGGTTAAAAATTCAACATTTCATTAAAGACACAATGAAAGTAGAGGAAATGCCCAATCTGGAAACGATCTTATTTCTTTTGGGATTGCAGGAATTGGGTATTATTGTAACCCAAATGAGCAAAGAAAGAAAAGTGGAAGTAACTACACTCGGTATGTGTTTGATATTAAGTCAGGATGGATATTTTGTAAAGGATGGATATGATGATGAAGGTTGGCCTGTATGGAAAGAATTAAAACCATTTACCCCTGAAAATGATATCGAAGAAGATAAAACATTAAAAGAATTAACGATCCGTTACTTTGAAGATAAATACGATTTGTAAAAAGTTATCTCATTGATTGAAGAAAATTTTATAGCTTTTCTTAAATTGTAACTACTCAGGTAGAATCATTTTGGTTGAAAAAAATCCTTTTTATCAATATAAAATTGCATTTTCTTTATTTACCAAATTTTATATCATTTCTAAACAATGGAAATAGCATGAGGAAAATTTTGTTTTGAGTTTGAAAATTAGTAACTTTATTGCAAAATTTAAAATTATGTTAGAAATAAGGGGTCATGCCAGAGGCGGTCAGGGAATGGTAACCGCATTTGAAATTTTAGCAAAAGTTTTTAGCCATCTCGGTGATTATTATGTTCAGTCTTTCCCTGCTTTCGGAGTGGAAAGAACCGGAGCTCCGATCCAGGCGTTTATCAGAGTAGCTAAAAAGGAAATTCAAAATAGATCCAATGTTTACAATCCTCATTTAATAGTGGTTTTTGATGAAACTCTTTTCGATCAGGTACCGGTATTCGATGGACTTAGAGAAAACGGAACATTATTGGTCAATACCGAAAAAGATATTTCAGATCATGTACCGGAAGGAGTAAATGTTTATAAAGTACCCGCAACAAAGATATCATTGGAATTGGGTTTGGGTTCCAAATCTTTACCTATTGTCAATGCAGCCATGATGGGAGCTATTATGAAGTTATTGGATGCTGACATTGAGATAGCCAAAGAAATCATAAAAGCAAATGTTCCTTCCAAACCCGAAGCAAATGCTCAATCTGCAGAAATAGCATATAACAATGTTTTAGGACTGGACGGAAACGAAAAGTTTTTACTTGAAAATTTAAACAAATTAGATGATGATATTGAGAAGGAATTTAAACCTGAAGATCTTGAGTATGATGAAAAGATCCTTGATGGTTTTGATTTTCCTGTTTGGAGTGATCCTTTGGATGTTAATAAAACCGGAAACTGGAGAGTACTTACGCCTGAATATGTTACAAAAGAACCTCCCTGTACCAATAATTGCCCTGCAGGAACAGATGTAAGGGGATTTGTGAAACTGGCAGCTGAAGGAAAATTTGAAGAGGCATTTGATCTTATTTACGAACATAATCCATTTCCTTCTGTTTGCGGTCGTGTATGCCCTCATTTTTGCGAGCAAAATTGCAACCGTAATGATTTTGGCGGTGCCCTTAATATCGGATCTATAGAAAGATTTGTCGGAGATCAGGTAATTGGGAAAAAAATAGATAAGGCAAAAATAAAATATGATGAAAAAATCGCTGTTGTCGGTTCAGGTCCCGCCGGACTTACCGCTGCACTTAGATTGGTGGAAAAAGGCTATGATGTTACTGTCTTTGAAGCCTTGCCACAGGCAGGAGGAATGATGCGTACGGGAATACCTAAATTCAGATTGCCGGATGATGTACTTGATGATGAGATAGATAAGATAATAAAAAAAGGTGTTAAACTGGTATTGAATAAAAAAGTTTCCGTAAAAGAACTTGAAAAGGATTTTGATGCTGTTGTCTCTGCCGTCGGTTCACATATCGGATACAATATGAAGGTCAGCAATTCGGAATTGGTAGAAGAGGGAATTGACTTTTTGAGAAGCTTTAAACTCAACGGTCAAAATGCCGGAATCAAAAAAGGAGATGAAATAGCTATCATTGGAGGTGGAAATACCGCGATCGATGTTGCCAGAACGGTTTTGAGATTGGGTGCCGTACCAACTATTTATTACCGTCGAACAGAAAACGAAATGCCTGCAATTCATATAGAAGTTGAAGAAGCGCTGGCAGAAGGAGTAAAGATCAAGTTTTTAACCAACTTGACCGATATACAAAAAGGAGCTGATGGCAGACTTCAACTGGAAATGATTAAATACAAATTGGGAGAAGCTGATGACTCGGGAAGGAAAACACCTATTCCTATCGAAGGTTCCGAATATATGCTTGAAGCAGATAAAGTATTTGCTGCAATAGGACAAACCTATGACAATTATGTATTTTCAGGAGAAACTATCAGGGCTAAACAGGGTAAAACTCCATTTGAAGCCAAAATACCTGTTTTTAGTGCCGGAGATATGGCGTGGGGAGGAACTGTAACAGAAGCCATTGGCAGTGGAAATAAAGTTGCGGAAGAAGTCAATGCATATCTGAGACACCAACCATATAGTCATGATGAACATGTATCTGAAGTAATATTACCTTCTGATTTGAATGAAGTCTATTATTTACCGACTCCAAGGATTGATAATGAGATTTATCATGCTAAGGATTTTTACAATGATTTTACGGAAGTGATGAAACCATTGACTTCCGAACAAATAGTAAATGAAGGGCACAGATGCCTGAGTTGCGGTGAATGTTTCACCTGCGGTAACTGTTTCAATTTCTGTCCTGATGCAGCTATTTCCTATGATGAAAACGGAAGATTAAGAATAAATTACGATTATTGCAAAGGTTGCGGTATATGCGTTGAAGAGTGTCCAAGTTCTGCGATAGATTTTAAATTAATCGTTAAAAATTAAAAAGATCAAAACATGGTAACTAAAGAAAAAGAATCAATAAAAAAGAAAGTATATCCAAGGCATACGGAAAAAATAATGAAGGGTAACTATGCAGCGGCTGAAGCTGCAAAATTGTGCCGGACAGGATTTATTCCGGCATATCCTATCACTCCTCAAACTACTATTGTAGAACAATTGTCAGATATGACGGCAAGAGGAGAAATGGATGCGGGATATATCAATATGGACAGCGAGCATTCCGTTTTTGCAGCTGCAATGGGTGCAGCATTGGGTGGAGAAAGAGTTTTTACGGCAACAGCCGGACAGGGATTGTTTTATGCTCATGAAGTATTGCATGCTATTGCCCATTTCAGATTGCCGATGGTAGTTTGCAACGTAGGAAGACCTTCCATTCCTTGGAATATATGGTCAGATCAATCGGACTCTCTATCGCAAAGAGATACAGGATGGGTGCAATTGTATGGCGAAAGTTCCCAGGAAGTATTGGATACAATAATCATGTCTTATATTCTGGCCGAGAAACTGGATATACCCGTAATGGTAGTTTTGGATGCTTTTTATCAAAGTCATACAAGCGAAAATGTCTGGATCCCGGATCAGGATCTTGTAGATGAATTTTTGCCGGCTAAAAAAAGAAAAGGTAATGAAATAGATGGAGAGAGTCCAAAATCTTACGGCGGCTTGGTACCTCCTGAACATTATGGTAAATTCAATTATTCATTTTGGAAAGCAATTAATAAAGTTGAGGATCTGGTTACTGAAATAGGACAGGAATTTGAGGATAAATTCGGAAGAAGTTATGGTCCTGTCGAAACAGTAAATATCGGACCTGAAACAAAAATGGTATTTGTCACTGTTTCCAGTATTACTTCAACCGTAAGAGGAGTGATTAAAAAATATCCGGAAATAGGATTAATAAAGTTGAGATTGGTTAAACCTTTTCCTAAAAAATCATTTCTCAAGGCAATTGAACCTCTGAATGATGATGTGAAACTGATAGTAACCGAAAGAAACTTTATGGGAGACAATGAAGGTGCTTTAATGCAGGAATTGAAAAGAGCATTATACGGTGAAAGGAACCTGAAAATGTATGATTTTTATGTTGGTCTGGGAGGAAAAGATATCCCTCCGGTCACAATTGAAAAGGTTATCCACAGGGCGAGAACCAATCCTAAAGATGTAAACTGGATAGGTTTTTAGAGTTGTTTTTTGTGTGTGCAGGTTGATTCTCCTTTATGTATCACTTTTAGAGAAGTTAGAGGCGAGTCAGAAATAAAGCTTTAAAGAAGAATATTTAGGATTATTAAAAAAAATTGATATTTAATTTAATGATAAATAAATTTTTAGATTTTATAAATAAAAAATGATTAATCATAATGTCGTCCCGATGGGACTTATTCATTCTTCGTCAATGAATACTACCATAATTTCGCCCTTACAGGGCTCTTTAAGTAGTGGATTTACATAAAGATCTCATTAGGAATAACATTATGTAGAAAGAAAAAACGTAAAAATCATTAAAAGTCCCGGTAGGGACGACATTATGGTAGAAAAGAAATAACATAAGAATCATTATAAGCCTCAGAGAGGCGACATTATAATCCTCTATTGAGGATGGTGGTTTGACCACGCTAGAAATATTATTTGATTAAAATTTTTAAAAAACATATTATGAATTCAACGGCAAATTTTTTAATAAAAGAAGAAAAGGTATATTCCGGAGCATTGAGTTGCAGAGGTTGCGGGTGGGCATTATTGGTCAGACACCTTGCAGAAGTATTAGGTGAAAATGCTGTATATGTAGTTCCGGCATCCTGTTTTTCAATCATATCCGGACCATTTCCGTTAAATGAATTAAAAGGAAGCATAATTCATACGATTTTTGCTGCAGCATCAGCTACTGCAACCGGAATAAGAGCCTCTCTTGACAGGCAAGGTAAAAAAGATGTTCCAGTAGTCGTCTTGGCAGGTGACGGAGGTACTTTTGACATTGGATTTCAAGCGATGTCAGGTGCTGCTGCCAGAAATGAAAATATCCTGTATGTTGTAAATAACAACGGAGCTTATATGAATACCGGTATTCAAACAAGTACTGCTACTCCTTATGGTGCTGCAACCACAACAAACCAGGGAGCCATGGGTATGAAAAAAACATGGCCCAAAGATCTTATGGGCATCATTGCCGCTCATAATATTCAATATGCCGCTACCGTTTCTCTTGCTTATCTCAAAGATATGAAAGATAAAATGGAAAAAGCAGCAAAAGTTCAGGGTTTCAGATTGCTGATGATTGATGGTCCCTGTCCTCCCGGACATAAAGTTGACCCATCTGATTCCATCAGGGTAGGTAGATTGGCTGTTCAGACCAATTTATTTCCTCTATTTGAGATAAGACATATGAAATACAGGATCACTTACCGGCCTGAAGAGACTGTTCCGGTAGAAGACTGTCTTAAACTACAAGGTAGATTTAAGCACATATTTAAACAAGGTAATGAAGATATGATCAAAAAAATTCAGGATCATGCCGATAAATACTGGAAAAAACTCAATATGCTCGAAGCGATGTACACGAAAGAAGAGTTTGAGATGGAGGAATAAGGGTCTGGCAGTAAGCAGCCTAGCCTGACGTTAGGCGGTTATGATGTCTTACGGCTTGTTACCAGGCGTTATTAACATTCAAATATTTAAAAATTAAATCTAAAGTTAAATTCCCCATTTTTTTATTTAATATTTTTAGTTCTATATCATCATCAGCGATAAGCCTACCATGAAAAATATCATTCCGTATACTTAAAATATTGGACATTGATAATTGATAATTTTCTAAGTCAATATTAGATTTCATGAAGAATATCTCAAATTGATTAGTCTGAGGTAAATATTTTATATTTCCTAATTTATTATTTTTTATTTTTCTAAAAATATTTTTTTGTTCCACAGTCTTGATTTTATCTTCAATTTCAGTCAATTTTTCAAGGATAAAAATGTTAATCATTTTATTACTGATTATAAAATCGAATTTCTCTTTTACAGTTTTGGTATTAAGTAATTTATTCCTAAGTTTCTCAATTATTGAAAAAAGCAATAAGAATTCTGTGCTTCCTGTACTTATTCTGGATAAATTGTACATCTTAACAATTTCAGCTAAAAATGATGGAGTTTCTAATATTGAAGGGGTCGATTTTGAAATTAATTCATAAATATCTATATGTTTTTTAAAATGAAGTATTTTATTTGAATTAAATAATTTTGTGTGTTCATTTTCGTATGTCATTGTATATGTAGATATTTTACAATGATGTCTAAAAAACTTAATCCCAATTTCTACTCCTCCATATAAAGTAAATAGACTTTGAAAAATGGTCACATACTTTTTAAATATTTCAAAACTTAAATTTTGATGTTTAATATTGATGAAAGGTTTCCTAACAATAATTGTATTCTCTCCGTATTCATCAAATTTTGTTTCATTAAAATAATCTAATCGAAACTCTAATTCTCCGAATTTTTGAAACTCTTTTCTACAATTATTTGAAATCCAAGAGTCTTTATTACTTATAAAGGCATTTATAGTATGAAACTCATTAAATATTTTAATTGCATTATCACTTAAAAATATTTCACTTGAAAAGTTTTTCCTTTTTTTAGGATAAACTGGATTGTATTCTATTTCAATTTGATTCAACTTAATTGGAATAAATTTAACTCCATTTTGGTAATTATTACTACCAAGTTGATACCATATAACTTTACTATGTGAGAAATTGATGTTTTTAACCCTTTTAGGTGAATTTATACTAATAATATTAATCTTTTTAAGAAATGAGTTTGAATTTTCATCCTTTTGCTGCCAATAAATATATTTATCACCAAAATAAGTTTTATCATCGTAATAAATTTTAAGTAATATGTAATTTTTTTCAAGAAATAAATCTGCATGAAAATATTGAGCAACGGGTTTAACATTTTTAAGTTTTAATTCATCGTCAAGATTATCAATTTTTATTTCAATTTTTAAACAAATTTTTAGCATTGACTTAAATGTTTATTTGCCAAAAATGAATGGCAACTTATTTATATTAAAACAAAATATTATTTTACCTACTTTACATTTCAAAAAAAAACGGACGAATATAGCATTAGTAAAATTTTGTAATTGTCAAATCTATTTTCTTTATTATTAACACGATCTACCAAATATATTATATTGTTTATCGACCCTTATTTTTTTATTTCTATTGTTTTATTAATAAGCATACTATCATGATCTTTTATAGGTTTATAAAACTTCGACAAATCTGCTTGTTTCCCAGAAAGAAATAAAATACAAGAATTATCAATAGTTGTAATTTGAACGATGTAATCTAATAATTTGTGTCCTTTAATATCTAAATTGATCAAATATGAAACAACATCAAAACTATTTATCAGTATACTTATTTGAATCATTAATTTTATATCGCCTTGTTCAAATGATTTAGTACCAGTATAATATTTAGGAGCTCTATTTATTTCTGGATATTTCTTCAAGATTTCTTTATTTATAAGTCCAGCAAATTCAGATAATTTATTTAAAGAATTAATTAAATATTTATGATCAATTTTGATTTTTTGTCCAACTTGAAAACCCAAATGAGGATATTTATTAACATATTCCATATCCGTAATTCCATTTCTGTGAACAAACAAATGTCTTCGAATGTGTATTTCTTCAATTTCTTGAAAATTGACACTTAAATTTTTAATATCAATTCCAAACATCTTTTTGTAATACTTAACAATTTCTTTAAGGCCTCCACTTGTAAGGTTTCTAAAATCCTTTGTAATTAAATCTTTTTGAATTTTACCTATATTAGCCACACTTAATAAATAGTTTTTCTGAAAAGTAACTGGTTCGTTTACTTTAAATGGTGTAATATCCCTTTTAAATATTTCTAAAATCACATCCGTAAGATAAACCTCAAGAGTAGTTATACTTGAAATTAATATTAATTGCCTTAGTTTGAATGGGTATAAATGCTGTAACCTCCTATATAGTGCAGTTGGGCTGTGTTCAATTGAACCTATAGATGTCTTTAAGGTCGGACTAATATCAGTTCCACTTTTCAATTCAATATCAAGTTTAGTTGTTTCTGTTTGATACAAATGATAAGTGATGTCATATAGTTGTCTTAAGTCCCTTAAGTCTTTTTTAAATTTATTATAAGCTTCAAATCCTCTCATCTATTTTTATTAATGACTGGTAACTATGTTATATGCGCAACAAATTTATAACTTTATTTCACATTTTAAAAAAATCTAAAGACAAATTCAACATATCCAATGGACTTTGGATTTTTCTTATGTCCTTTGTGATATAGAGTATCTGTGATGGGCACATTTCATTTATTCTCTTGCATATTATTCTATCTCAATATTATCGATTTCTTTCATTAATCTATTGGTTTCCGAAAGGGCAACTATAATTTTTTGATAATGCAAAATATCCTCAAAACTTAATGTTCTGCCCCTGCGGTCTTTTAACCATTTTTGAGCCGGCTGATAGCCGCCAATGTAAAAATTCCAGGCTACAAGGGGAATGTTATCGAAATATTGCTTGTCGTTTATCCAAATTCTGCCTAATTGACTTTCTTCATCTGTTATTTCCCAATCTTTTTTGCCGATTTTAGTTGTAATCGTATTGTCACCATCAACCGGATAACTTGTAATGAATTCTTCTACTTTCGGACTTTCCAATAAATGTATTTGCCTGATTTCGCCGCCCAATTTTACCAACTGCCAAAATATTTCTTTGTTTTTTGGATATGGCACTCTCGGAAAATCTATTTTTAGAAATTCTTTGTATTTCTCACGGTATGTTGGTGAGTGTAAAACCGCATAGATATAATCTAAAATATCTATTGGGGCAAAAGTGTTTTCTGTATCTTCTTTTTCATTTGTAAAATTCAATCCTATTTTTTGGGCAATTTGATTTACTATTTCTTGGTTTAGGTTTGGCTTGCGTTCATTTTCTGTAAAAATACCATCAGTATTTTGGTCGGGATAAAGGTAAAGAGGAAACTGATAACCTGTTTCCTTTGTTTGTAATGATACAGTACAACGCTCAGTTAACATATTTGAGATAAAAACATGCTGAAAATTAAATGTGCTTTGTTGCCTACAAGAGAGTAAAGCTATATTAGAAAACTTCATATGCTTAGACGAATCGAAGCTTGGCCTCCTCAAAAGCGCAATATCATAATATGTATTTCTCACATCAAATGGTCGGTACATAATTGGTTTAATACATTCTTCTTGATAATCTGTTTTTTTAAGATTAGTTAAAAATTTAAAATTAGAATTATCTTTTATTTTGTACTCTTCCCTTACTTTTGAGTCCTTAATATTGTCAATTGTATCTTGGATTCTATTTTTTAAAACATCTTTATCAATGTCTATAAAAAATTTATCTCTACCTGTTTCAATACCTGTATTATAGTTTCGGAATAATTCTTTTAAAGAAATACCTGATTCATATTTTTTGCTGCCTGAAAAATCTTTTTTAGTAAAAAACCAATAGGGTTTTTGAGGTTTTATTTCATACCATGAAATAGAAGACAATGTATCATTGAAGAGCGTTTCATATTTGTAATTTCTTTTACCAAACAAATCTATGTGTTTAACATCTATTTTCTTTGTTTTATGCCTAGATTTTATAAATAGGTTAATTGAAACTCCTTGTTGTATATCAAATACATTTTCATCTTTCTTGCCATACGATGCTTTTTCGTTTTTCTTAGCACTTCCGTGTAAGTCAATAATATAAATTTTATCAAATGTTTCCAAAAGCGATTTACGCATTTGTCTGTGGGAAATACCATCAATAAAACTATTGTTTGAGATATAGGCTAAAACACCTTCTCCATTTTTATCAATAAAATATTGTCCGTATCGAATAAATTTAATATAATCATCAGAAAGAGGTTGTATGTTTTTTTCATTTAAGTCCTTTTTATAATCTTTCATTAGTTCCTCAATCCATTTAGATTTATTAGAACTGCTAACTGAATAAGGCGGATTTCCAATCACACACATTACCGGTGTATCACGTTTTATATGATTTGCTTCGTTGGCTTCGGTGCTTAACCAATTGGAAAACAGTGTTCCTGTATCGGGATGATAAGGTTCAAGAGAATTGGTCAGATATACATTAAACCTTTGGTTTTTGGTGGCTTTATAGCCCGTTTCGCGCAACAGCATATCCAATTTAAGATGCGCCATTGAGTAAGAAGCCATCAGCAGTTCAAAGCCGTTTAGTCGTGGTATTAAATGTTCATCCACATAACTGCTCCAGGCGCCTTGCATGGCTTTAAATCGTTTGTTGTAAATATATTTTATTACTTCGGCAAGAAAAGTTCCTGTTCCTGTTGCCGGATCTAGAATTTGTACTTTGTGTACTTCTTTTTCTTGCATTTTATTACTGCCTTGTATCGGAACTTTTATTTTTGTCTTGCTTGTATCTGCAAGTCCTTGCGGTAAATCAAATTCTGTTTTTAAGATATCGTCAACTGCCCGAACAATAAATTTTACAACTGGTTCGGGTGTGTACCAGACTCCTCTTGCTTTTCGTAGTTTCGGATCATATTCGGCAAGAAAGGTTTCGTAAAAATGAATAATCGGATCGTTAGTTTGGGTGCTTTTTCCAAAATTCTTCAATAGTTGATCTACATTTGTAGCTCTAAAAACTTCGGCAAGATTATCAACGGTTCGCATTATTCTTTCGTCAATATCGGGTCCCGCCACATAAGCAAAAAGTTTACGCAAAAACGGATTTGATTTAGGAATTAATTCGGCGGCTTCTTGTCGGCTAAAATCATCAAGTGTTTTATCATGCAATCTTGCGGCAAACATTCCATAAGCCAATGTTTGTGCATAAATATCGGCAAATGCTTTGGGCGAAAGGTCGTGAATTAAGATTTTTTTAAACGTCTTATATTGTTCTCTTAAAGATGTATTTTCTTGTGTTTCTTCATCAGAAGTAATTGCACGTTCCAAAATATCTTGCAATAACCGGGCTTTGGAAGCCATCATTTCAGCAAGTTTTTTGCTGGATTTAATGGTTTGCCCGATATAAGTACAAAAATCTTTTATCAGATCGGTAAATTCTTCAAAATTCTCATTAATTGGTTTTACTGTATTGTTTTCAATTTCACCGATTCGTATTTCGTGAATTAGTTCACCGTGTTGAAAAAACTTAAACCAAACATAATCTGTTATTATCAGATTATCAAGTGCTTTTTTGTATCGGTCAAATTGTTCTTTATAAGTTTTGCTGTTTAAGTCTTTTCCTATGTCTTTGGCTTCGATATATCCAATTGGTATTTTTCCTTTTGTTATTACGTAGTCGGGGTTCCCACAATCAGTTACATTTGCCGGTTCATTTGTTATTTCAACACCTTTTACCAATTCTCTTATCAATGATTCAAGGTCGCCACGATAAGAGTGTTCTCTTGAAATTCCGGATTTCAGTCTTGTACTTACTTTTTCAATATATTGTTCGATTGTCATTCGGTAAACTTTAAAATATGGTATAAAGGTATTAATTTTATCGGAGTGAAGGAAGAAATTGTTCTTTTGGTTTTCATACACAATTAGCCATAGTTAAAAATATTGATAAGCGTCTTCTATTATATTTCTCAATACAATTAGCCATTCAAATTGGTTATATTTCTTATTTGACAGCTTATCATAGTGATTGGATATAAGTTCATATGCAGGATGATTTTTTCCAACTTTGTTAAAAAAAAGAAGTTGGGTTTCTCTTATTATTGAATCTATTCTAATTTTATCTAATTCTATAAAACCAAGATTTGTTTCTTCAATCATAAAATCAACTTTAAAATATAAATCTCGTATATCACCCGTGTTTTGTAATTCAATTAATTCTGTAGATAAATTAGTTTTATCAACAAGGTACTTTCCTTCTTGTATTGAAATTTGACATGTTTCAGAATTGAAAATATCAACTAAATATTCAAGTGTGTTTTTATTTTTTTCATCTCTGATTTTCAGCATCAAACTAATTGCATTTTCAGCAAACCCTATATCACCTTTAGGAATTCCTAATTTTATACATTGCGTAAACAACCCTTCTTCTGTTTTCCAAAAATCATAGTATGACGAATGATAATGAGTACTGTTAATCCATTTACCATCCCAATTGTAATAAGAAGCCAAAACTGACCAATTACTTGATTTATTTTTAATAATGTCAGATAGTATAATAAAGCCTCTAGGTAATTCACAAACAATGAATTTTGTTCCAATATTAATTTCTATTTTCTTATTATCATTACTTATTAATTCTTTACTACATAGCTGTTCAATGCCTTCACTAACATCTAGCCAGGCTTGATCAATGTTTTTCCAAGTACTTACTGCTTTTCCGTCAGTTGGAAGTGCTTGTATTTTAGATAATTCTAATTTCTTCCAATTGCAAGGTCTAATAATGATAGGAACGAGTATAATTTTACCTTCTCTATGCAGTCTTAAAGCTGTCTTATATTCTATATTGTAACAAAAATCTGAAGAAATAAAATCTGGACTTACAAGTAAAATTGCAATATCACAATTAATAAGATTGTCATTAATTTCATTTTTCCAATCTTTTCCTGGTTTTATCTGTCTGTCAATCCAGCTACCAATTAATCCTTCTCGTTTCAATGGAGAAAGATGTTTAAGTAATTCATCTAGATAATCTTTATCATTATGTGAATAAGAAATAAAAATCTTCTTCATTCTTTTACTTTAATACAACTAACATCATATATCCAATTTGAAAAATAGTTGTTTATAATTAATTAAAAATTATTTTCACTTTAAATGCTAGTGGAAATAATCAACTGGATTTTCCCAAGTTCCTCAATTATGGCTAACATCTATATAAACACAATGGTGTTTATTTTTCTTATAACTGCAAGTTATTGTTTTTTATTAAATTATCCAATGGACTTTGGATTTTTTTGTCCTTTTTGGTTAAAAGAATGGATAATAGAGCGGTATAAATCTTGAAAAGTAAATTTGGTATTATTTTTCAATTAATCTAATCAAATGGTTCTTTGGGTAAAGCTAATAAATTCTTAACATATCGCTCGTTGTCATAAGGTTTTTTAAATTTCATGACATTATATAATTCAACAGCTAAACATTGCCCTATCAATTGTCTGGCTTCAAAATCATCATATCCCTCACTTCGCAATCTATCATATGTTGCTTTAGTCTCAGGAGGATCATTATCCTTGATTTGATTTTTTATTATCTCAAAAATCTGCTTTCTTAAGTTTTCATTTATTTCCATAATTACATTGTTTTGTTAGTATGTGGTATATTGAGTATATGGTTTTTGGTGGTTTTTGAATCGAAAAACTTTCAACATACTCAGATGTTCATTTATATCTAAAACGTTCATACTTAATACTTCACCTGCCATAAACTATATACATCAGTATTAGTTGTTTTTCTTTTTTTCTTTAATCATAACACCATAAAACAGTAATCCGGTTCCAATTACTCCTAATGAACTCCAAGTTGTTCCCGAATCAGGATTAAATATTTTTGTTAATATTAATATGATAAATCCAAAAGTCATAAAGTAAAAAATCCATTTAAAACCTTTACTTGCATAAATACTTACTCCTTCCTCTATAGTTGTTGTCCCATTATTTGAGCCAGTTCCTTTCTTATATTTATTTAAAAGTCGAGGAAAATCTTTTACCAATTTCTTGAAGTCATCATTTATTGGTATTACATTCAGTCGATATATTTTATATCTTTTGTTATTTGTGAAGTTTATAATAAAACTGTAAAAAGTTCTGTCTTCTTGAAAAAAATAATTATCAACTATTTCCCAAGGTATTTTTATATTCTTTTCCCAACTAAATAAAAATCTCCTGTCCCAAATATGAATAAATTCCTGTTCTGTGAAAATTATTTTTGCTTTTGCCATTCCAATCAAATGGGCAAGATAAAATGAAGTCACAAAGACTGAAATAAACTGTATTATTGAAATAAATTCATTCGCAGGTTTCGGTAGATTGTCAAGTACTAATAAAATGCTTGAAAGTAGAATAACAATAAATGAAATTATAAATTTACTTATTGAATGAATTTTTATTTGATATTCTCTTGGTTTCAACTAATTTCTTTTTTTGTGTATTATGTTCTTTTTAATTAATACCAACGGTCTCGTAGTAAGCCTATAATATAATTTCCATGACATTTATTCCTTTAAAAATTTATATCCAGAAATAACCATACCAATTCCACCAAGAATAAGTCCAAACTTAATTCTATGTTGGTAAATTGATACCATGATTCCAAATAAAATTAAAACTATTCCCAAAATAAAGATTATTGTTTGAAAACAAGATTTTTTTGAAGAATCATTTGATTCTTTTTTATATTTAATTATGTATTTTTCTATTTCTTCTTTTGGAAAGAAATTATTTTCAACAAGTTCTATAATCTCAAGTTCATTTACACTTAAAAAAACTAACTTTTTAACATCTTTTCTTGAATCATTAATTATACTCAATATTTCTCTTTTACGAAATTCTTCTAATAATTTAGGAGGTACACATATGGATAATTCACTATTTTCAAGAGCTACACCATCTAAAAGTAATTCTCTAATTTGAACTTTTGATTTTTCATATAAAGATTTTTTAACATTATCAATAATTGTGTTTATTTCATTAAGGGTGAATTTGTTTTTAGATAATTCATCTTTTAACTCATCTATAGTTTTTCCTTCTGTAATGAATTTTATATTTCTTTCTAAAAAATTTTCATCATTTTCTAACTCCTTAATCTTTTTACTTTTATTAAAGCTTTCAATATTTTTGATACTACTTAATACATTCTGGATTATATATTGATTATATCCATCATTTTCTAATTCTTTTTGGTAGTCATTTAGTGAATTTCCTTTTGATATAAATTCAATTCCTTTTTCTGCTAACCGGATTTTTTCTTTATATTTCATATGATTCTGTATGCAATTGAATGTCTAATTTAAATTTGAATAAGCACAATTTGTTCAACTACTAAAACTCAGATAAAGCTATTTTATTTGGGTGCATTTCATTTTTTCGCTTTTCCCTTCCTTCGCCTCTGACTCCTAAAGGAGAACCCAACCCGCAATGCGAAAAAATGAAATACACCTTTTTATTTCTTAATGTCTTTTATGTATAAAAATAATCATACCATTCAAATTTTAATGTGATTTGCAAATAGTATTAAGTGTAAACTATTTACAGTATCTCATAGTGACAACCTATGTTATAAACGTAATAAATTTATAAACTCTACAGCTAACGTTTAAACTCGAAATAATTATTTTTAAACTTCCAGTCAGGACCATCGCTTTCGTTTTGTTTTTCGATTCTCAGAGTTTGATCATCAATTAACTGAATGAGGATAACGCCATCAAATAAAAGAGGTTGATCCCAAACATTTACAAAATTATGAAACATATATATTTTACCGTCATTGGTAACCTGACTGAAATCTCTATTAACGATTCCGTTTTTTTCAGGATAAAATTCGTATGCACCGGGATTTAATCCGGGAACAGATATACCGGTAGATATCATTTGTTTAGCCGGATTAAAATTTTCTTTTATTAGTGATAAATGAACATCTTCGGGATTACAGGATTCTCCGGGCTTAAACCACAATCCCATAACGGTGCCGGCAATATCATAACAAATCTCTCCCCCCAAGGGTTCAATGGTACGGTGTATGCATGTCATATTTAGATCTGAGATAAAATAATGTAATATATTCCGGATTTCAGGAGTATAGTAATCCAATATGTTTACCGAATGAATATATGTTTCGTCAACGCCTTTTTCATTCCAACGATCCGGATCAACATAAGGATAATCTACCCGAGTATCAGTGGCTCCCAAATCAATTCCCGAGATTCCGGAACTCGCTTTAACCTCTCCTAATTTTTGACCGGCATGGATGGCAATTTCCGTTTTATATTTACATCTTGCTCCGGTTATACCACCGGTTGTATATTCTATCGGATCGGTACATTCAGGTAATGCCGCCAGAATTTCATCAGTCAAATAATTAACATGCCCGTAAGTTACCTGTACATCTTTGCAAGAAGCAATTGTAAAATCGTACTCTTGAAATGTAGGATCATTAACCCGCTTAACAGAGGTGACTGAGATAATCCACCCGTCCATAATGGAATATACCGGTATATTATGAGTAGATGGTTTTATATCGAAATAATGATGTCCTGAAGGAAATACATGAGACGGTTGATTTGTATTGCCAAGAGGAATAAAATTGGCAATCATATCCTCATTTATCGGTAGAGCGATAAAAACCGGTTTTGATGATTCACAATCCGGTAAAGAATCAATAAATGCTTTTTTGCAGCTAGAAACCAGAAGTATAAGTAAAATAAAAATAGTATTTTTCATAACATCATGATCTTAAGGCTTAAAGATAATAAATAGAAACTATATTAGCAACTACTTGTGTTAAATATTTAGTATCTGTTTTCGTGCAGACACTATTTTGGAATTGTTATATATACAGCTGTACCACAAGCATTTTGTTCATCATCATATAAGTCTTTTACTTCTATTTCTATGAAATAATCTTGCATTTTTTTCAAAACTTCTATTCTTTCTTCTATAATCTTAGTTGCACGTGATTTGTGTCTTGGAAATGATTTTTGATATATTTCATTTGCCCGTTTTCTCCCAACACCATCGTCAATAATAGAAATAATTATATTGTCTCCATCATCACTTTCAACAATATTTATTTTTAAATGTCCCTTTGAAGTTTTGTGGAACAATCCATGTTTAATAGCATTTTCAACAAATGGTTGAAGTATCATAGAGGGAATTGAAGTATATTCAGTATCTATATTCGAATCTACATTTATCTCAAAATGAATTTTATCTTCAAATCTCATTTTTTCAAGATTAATATATAGTTTCAACATTTCTATTTCTTCACTTAAACTAATTGTTTTTGATCTGGATGATTCAAGGTACAATCTCATCAAATTGGCAAAATCATTTAAGTACTGTGTAACTGAATCATCATCACCGCAATTGATTTTGCCCTGTATTGCACCGATTGAATTGAATACAAAATGCGGATTCATTTGACCTTGCAAAATTCCTAGCTCCAATTCAGAAACTTTCTTTTCAAATTGAAGTTTGTTTTTTTCTTTTCTTTCTTTTTCAATTTTGTAATAATAAATTCCACTAAAAATCAGAGTTCCATATACCAAAAGTAAAATAAATGCCAAAAACCACAGTTTTTCATACAATTTTTCATAAATCTCAAATGAAACTGATATCATATTAGATATTAAGCCCTCATCATTAACCGCCAACACGTTCAGTGTATATTCTCCGGTTTGCAAATTATTTACAACAAAATTATTATTATTTATTGACTTACTCCAGTTATTATCATTAGGACTAAGTTTAGTAAAAAATCTTATATTATCTTTATTTCTCCATTGATCATAAACAATAACCGGTTGTATACTGGATATCTTGCGACGGTGAAATTTGATTCTTTCTTTTGGTAATTGAAAAAGTTTTTTGTATTCATTTCCACAAAATATATCCAATTCACTCAATGAAATTGAAAATCTTTTGTTATAAAACTTCTCAACATCAATTTTTATTAATCCGTTTGCACTTCCAAAATATATATTATTCTTACTATCTTTAAAAGAGGAATATAAATTAAATTCATCGTTTGGCAACCCTTGTTTAATATAGTAGTTTTGAATTATACCGGTTTTTACATTATAATAATTTAGGCCGCTAAAAGTTGAAATCCATAGATTACCATTAATGTCTTCTTGTGCAGAACAGACATTATTAGCTGAAAGTCCATTTTTCACAGACAATTGCTTAATAATCTTGTCTTTTTTTATATCCCAAATAAATAAACCCTGAGATGTGTATATATATATCCGGTTTTTTGTTCCAAAATTCAGTCCCCAATATTTAATACTACTTCTTTTTAGATTTAGCTGTACAATTTTATTAATATCATTATCAAGATTAATCTTATATATTCCACTGTTATAATTTGAACACCATAAAACATTTTCAGACGAATCCAATTTCATAAAGGAGGGCTTAAAAGCAATATCTTGTATCTTTTCCAATGATTTATTATTTGGATCATAATATAAAATATTGTAGATACTATCATTGGTTTTCGAACCACAATACAGCTTATCTTTTCCATTTGTCGCAATACAATAAATTGGTTCCGGATAATTATAAAACTCATATTCATTATTAAAAGGATTGACTTTTAAAAGTTGTAAAGTATTTTTAATCCTTGCTTTTATCCAAACCGTACTATCCTTTTTGCAATACTGATTATCAAAAAATAAAGTTCCTCTTGTATAGTCAAATCTTGAAATTTCAGTATCAGAACAAGAATTGTCAAATATACCCCAGAAAGGAAAATCGCTGGTTACAAAAATACTATCGTCATTAATCTGACTTATTCCCCATATTATATTCCCATATCCACCTTCCTCATTTTTAATTTCAGGATTTACAAAGTATTTGGAAAAGAAGTCATAGCTTTTAAAATTTAAAATAATCAAATTGCGATAAGTACTAACAAACATTTCATCATAAAAATCGTCTGATATTATTTTTTTTGGCAAATTAAATTTGGAAATTAGAAATGGCCATTCTTTAACAATATTATTTTCATCCAAAATAAAAAATTCCCCGGTAAATCGATATCTGTTAGTGCTGCCAAAAAGTAATTTTCCTGTTTTATCTTCTGCAATTGAAACATAAGACTTGTCTATTGGCAAATCTTTAAATAAATACATTGTATTTTTATACTTATCATTGACAAAAACCCCGGGATAGCCCAGAATACTATACCATAATCTATCTTTACTATCCAAATAAAAAATCTGTCTTTTTTGTTTAACTGTTTTCCCGTTAAAAGTATATTTTTTGTAATTATGAGGTTTTACTATCTTGATTTGTGAAACACTGCCGTCATGCTTATAATTAAAGATTTTCCCATTATCCAACAACAGATAATATCCGGTTTCATATACAATAATATCTTTTATTTTTGAAAGATTGCTTATGTCTATTTCAGATACATTATCTTTATAAACATCATTTACAACCAATTTTTTACCGGTTTGAGAAAAAATATAAATTTTGTTATTAAATAAAACCGTTTTTAAATATTCCTGGTGTTTATAAATATTGTATTTAGTCAAAAATATATTCTCAAATTTCTTTGTTTTTTTATTGTATCGATCAAAAAATGAAATAATTCCCTGATAAAAAATATCTATCGATTCTTTATTTTCTTTTATTTCAACAATATTTTGATTGCTGTGTATATCTCCGATATTTTTACCAAAATAAATGTTTTCTACATGCCGGGGGTAACAAATATTGAGACAATTAGGCGTTTTCAACCAAATAGATTGGTCTTCAGTTAAAAAAAAATTAGAAACTTCCAATCCGTCAACTCCCTGCTTAACCGAAATTATATCAACACTTGCATTATTCGGTTGAGAAAAAGCAGAAAATATATTCCATACCAATAAAATATCCAA